>SXGR01239591.1_pt1 | contig 55912 bp, 42 predicted proteins | sample 3174711 | NCBI WGS metagenome assembly SXGR01 (sample SAMN11356860, study PRJNA531348) | freshwater metagenome | isolation source: freshwater sample F1-60 | place: China: Fuxian Lake, Yuxi | collected 2017-12-25 | reverse complement strand
TCGGTTGCGGTAATATTCGTGATCCGGCAGGCTGAGGGCCCCAATGCGGGTCCATAGTACGCGGCCAAAATGCCATCCGGTATAGCGCTGAACTTGGGCTCCGAGCGTCCAGCCTCGGTACTGAGCCTGAAGGATTTGCCCTACAAAGTGGTTGTCCAACCAGCGTTGGCGGATGAGGTCCGAATGGGTTGCAAGCACAACGAGGCTATCGCTGCCGGTGCGGACCGGAGGGAGTCCGTAATCGGCCAGGGCTTGGCCTACGCTGTATTCCTCGTAATACCCGTAACCTCTGGTATAAAAGAAAGTGTTATGAATCGACCAGCCGGAGGGGAGTCGGTGTTTGATGGAATATTGCCAATGGTCTTGTCGGTAGTTATCGGTTTGGTTGGGATAAAAGGCAGTTTGCCCAGAATCGTTTGTAAACATACCGGCGTAATTGAAGCTGGGGTTGTCTTTCCATTCGGCAGCTGATAATCCGTACCAGGCCTGTCCTGTTTTTTCGCGACCCGAAAGAACAGACCATCGGTGTATGGTGTTACGGGTTTTGTAGGCCAGCGATGCGGCCAAAGAGGTTAGGTTACTACCGGAACGTTCCACGTAGCCGTTGGAAAGGATGCGGGAGGCGCGGACCTGGGCAGACCAGGCCCCGGAGGAAGAGAGGGTGTTGGCGGTAAAGCTTTGAATTTGAGTGCCAAAGCTACCTCCGCCCACCCTGAGTTCGATACCAGGACTGTCGGTTTCGTTATGGGTTTCGAGGTGAATGCTGGCTCCAAAGGCCGAGGATCCGTTGGTGCTGCTGCCCAGCCCGCGCTGGATTTGGACGGAGCTGAGGGAGGAAGTCAAATCGGGCATGTTGACCCAGAACAAACCATGGGATTCGGCGTCATTGACCGGAACACCATTCAAAGTAACATTGATGCGGGTCATATCGGAACCGCGGATTCGCAAATTGGTGTAACCGATGCCGGCCCCTGCATCGGAGGAGGCGAGAGTCGAGGGTTGAAATTGCAAAACATACGGCATGTCCTGTCCGGTGTTTTGTTTGCGCAATTCATCGGCATCCATTTTGGTGGAGGTGACCGGGGTTCCTGGCAGAACCTGACCGGCAGTGACCACCACCTCTTCCCGGAGCAGGATGGAGGGTTGCATGGTCAAGACCCAATTTCGAAGGGTATCCTGACCGAAATCGCTGCGGACTCCCAAGGGAATCTCAATGCGGAGGGGTTGGTAGCCAACATAACGAACCAAGAGTTTTTGGGCTCCCAAGGATCTTTCCAGGACAAATTCTCCTTGGTTGTTGGTGGAAGTACCCCGCGCGGTTTCCTCCCAAAGCAGGGTGGCACCGACCAGGGATCGACCTTGGGGATCGACAACACGGCCATGTAGGAGGGTTGAAGGGGACGTTGAAGCCTTTTGTCCCAGGGCAAGAGGGGCCATCCAGGGCCCAACGAGGACGATGGTGGCAAGAATTAGGGATTTAAGGAGGGCGTTCATGGGGTTTTTTGGCTTGAAATGGAACAAAAAACCGGGTCCGGAGCTGACCCAAGCCTGTGAAGGCTGTCATCTTCCCTACGCGGGCATGACCCCGACAGGTTCAATGGGTATGATCTCAGCCCCCGCAACGTTGATGGAGGCACCCCGTGATGCGGCAAAATTAGAACAAATTCGTAATTTCTTGCTCCTTTCAGGGGGTAACTTTGATCCCCTACGTTTTCCTGTTTTTTGAACCCCAACGAGACCCCCGTTCCATGATTGGATTTGTTAATAAAGTGCTGCAAGGATTTTTTGGTAATAAATCCGAAAGGGATGTGAAGGCCTTGTGGCCGAGAGTGGAAGAAATTAACCGTCACTTTGAGTCGTTCGCATCCCTAACCCATGACGAACTACGCGCCAAAACGCAGGAATATAAGGGAAGAATTAACGAGGGCCTTCAAACCTACCACGAAAAATTATCTTCTCTGAAGGCTCAAAGCGCAGAGGGGGAAGATGCCCAGGCTCAGGCCGCTCGTTTTGAGGAGTATGACGCTACGGTCAAGGAAAGGGATGGCGCTTTGGAAGAAATCCTTCAACAATTGTTACCAGAGGCGTTTGCTGTGGTCAAAGAAACGGCCCGAAGGTTAACTCAATATAGCGAATTGAAAGTGACAGCCACGGAATTGGACCGGGAATTGGCCGCTGAAGGAAAAGACTTTGTTCGCATCGATGGAGAGCATGCCCTCTACAGTAACTGTTGGACCGCAGCGGGCGCTGAGGTCCTTTGGAATATGATTCATTATGATGTCCAGCTTATAGGGGGCATGGTGCTGCATTCAGGTAAAATTTCTGAAATGTCAACGGGTGAAGGAAAAACCTTGGTCTCCACATTACCTGCTTATTTGAATGCCTTGAGCGGCTTGGGGGTGCATATTGTTACGGTTAACGATTATTTGGCGCGAAGGGACTCCGAGTGGAACGGCCCTTTATTCCAATTTCACGGCCTGCGTGTGGATTGCATCGACAAACATCGTCCCAATACCGAAGCCCGTCGCAAAGCATATCGAGCCGACATTACCTACGGCACGAATAATGAATTTGGCTTTGATTACCTCAGGGACAACATGTCCCATTCGGTCGAAGAATTGGTGCAACGTAAGCACCATTTTGCCATGGTCGATGAGGTGGATTCGGTGTTGATCGATGATGCAAGAACGCCTTTGATCATTTCCGGACCGGTTCCGCGCGGCGATCACCATGAATTTCATCAACTTAAGCCACGCATTGAGTCCCTGGTGGATTCCCAGAAGCGTTATCTTAACACAGCCCTGGCCGACTCTCGTAAATTGTTTGCCGAAAACAAACCAGAGGAAGCCGGTCTTTCCCTGTTCAGGGCCTACCGAGGCCTGCCCAAAAACAAAGTTCTTATTAAATTTCTTTCCGAACCAGGAGTACGGGCCCTCTTGCTCAAAACGGAAGCCCATTACTTGCAAGATCAGCAAAAGGAAATGCACAAGGCTGATGCCGAGTTGTTCTTTGTGATTGATGAGAAAAACAATTCCATTGAGTTGACCGAAAAGGGGATCGAGCATATCACATCAAGCGGCGAAGATACCTCTTTCTTTGTCTTACCGGATGTTGGGGCCGAAATTGCTGAGATCGAGAAATCTTCAGTAGATACTGCGCAGAAAACCGAAGAGAAGACCAGACTGCTGCAGAATTTTCAACTCAAATCGGAGCGAATCCATACCATCAACCAACTTCTCAAAGCGTATTGTCTTTTTGAAAAAGATATTGAGTATATCGTTGATCAGAACAAGGTCAAAATCGTTGATGAGCAAACCGGTCGTGTATTGGACGGCAGACGTTATTCCGATGGGTTGCATCAAGCTATAGAGGCCAAAGAAAATGTGAAGGTGGAAGCCGCAACTCAGACTTTTGCTACCATCACTCTGCAGAACTTTTTCAGGATGTACCACAAATTGGCGGGGATGACGGGTACTGCGGAAACCGAGGCGGGTGAGTTGTGGGAAATTTATAAGTTGGATGTGGTCGTCATTCCAACGCATCGCCCCATTGTTCGAAAGGACGAAGAAGATTTGGTTTACAAAACCAAGCGCGAAAAGTATTCGGCGATCATAGACCAGGTTGCTTCGTTGGTGGAAGCGGGCCGCCCAGTCCTCGTTGGCACCACCTCGGTGGAAACTTCCGAGCTCTTGAGCCGTATGATGACCCTGCGCAAAATCAAGCACAACGTCCTCAATGCCAAACAGCATCAGCGGGAAGCCGAAATTGTGGCCGAAGCGGGTCGTGCAGGGACCGTAACAATCGCTACTAACATGGCAGGCCGCGGAACCGATATCAAATTAGGAGAAGGGGTCAAGGATGCAGGAGGTTTAGCTATTATTGGAACTGAGCGGCATGAATCGCGTCGTGTGGACCGGCAGCTTCGGGGCCGTTCAGGTCGCCAAGGGGATCCGGGTTCCTCTATCTTTTTTGTTTCGCTGGAGGATGATTTGATGAGATTGTTTGGCTCGGAGCGCATTTCGAATATCATGGACCGCTTTGGATACAAAGAAGGCGAGGTCATCCAGCACTCCATGATCACCAAATCCATTGAACGTGCTCAGAAAAAGGTAGAGGAGAACAATTTTGGGGTGCGCAAGCGATTGTTGGAGTACGATGATGTGATGAACGCCCAACGTGAAATTGTTTACAGCCGTCGGCGCAATGCGCTTTACGGCGAACGAGTGCATCGCGATGTGCTCAATGCCTTGGCCGATTTGGTGGAAGAGATGGTGGAACAGCACAAAGACTCCTCTGATTACGAGAATTTCATGTTGGATGGTATCAAAACCTTTGGCATCCAATGGGACCTCCGTGCCGAAGAATTTGAAAGCCTCAAACCCCTCGCCTTGTTTGATAAAATTCATCAACAGGCTTTTAGTGAACTAAATCGTCGTCAAGATGCTATTATACAAGTTGTAATGCAACATCTTCAGGAATGGTTGCAACAACCTGACAAGCTTCAAGAAGGCATTGGAATTCCTATAGCTTTTGCAGGAAGATCCGTGCAGTTGGGCGTACAGCTTGGCGCTCTCAAAGAAAGCTCCGGCCGTATTTTGATCACAGAGTTGGAAAAGGCCTTGACCTTGTTTTTGACAGACGAGGCTTGGAAGAATCACTTGAGGGACATGGATGATCTCAAACAATCGGTCCAAAACGCCGTATACGCGCAGAAAGATCCTTTAGTTGTTTATAAAATGGAGTCTTTCGGGATGTTCAAAAAGATGTTATCCGAAATTTATCAGGAATTAATCTCCATGCTTTTTCAGGCAAGGATTCAGGGGAACGAAGAAGTTGCTCCTACAAATCCGGCGCCCCGTAAGGCATTGGTGAGTAATTCGGGATCGAATCAGTCAACCACGGCAACCAAGGCTGATTACGGTGGTGCAATCAGTTCTACGGCGGCGCAGGCCCCAGCGCCTGTGGCAAGCCCGGTACGAGTAGGGCCCAAAATCGGGCGTAATGATCCCTGTCCCTGCGGCAATGGTCGGAAATATAAATCTTGCCACGGCAAAGACGCCGAGGAATAACCTGGGAAGGAATGAATTGTTTCCTAAGTAACTTAGAGTCAATAATCCAAAGCCGTATCAAGTTATGAAACATCTTTTTACTTTACGTTTTCCATTCATCACCGTCTTAAGCGGCTCTTTGGTCTTGCTGGCCTTGTTGTTGGTTTATTCTTCGGGACTTAGTGCCGGTACTTTACCCAAAGAGAGGCAGATGGCATTCTTGCCTCTGGATAGTGGTTCTAGGGTAGTCCCTGACCAAGAAAAAATTCCAGGGTTCCGAGTACAGGTTTATCAAGGCTCATCCAGAGCCAAGGCCAAAGAGATTCGGGACCTAATGGTTCAGCAATATTCCAAATTAGGGGTTTACATGGGGTTCCGCCAACCGGATTTTAGGGTTCGAATAGGCGATTTTCGAGACAAAGCTGAGGCACAAGCCTATTTGCAGATGCTGAAAAGCGAATACCCCTCGGCTTTTGTGGTACCGGACAAGGTTCTTATTTACTCCAATGTATCCGAGGAAGGCGTACCAACCCTGAACCAGGATGTCTTCGAAGATTGAAGCCCTACGGCGTGATGCCGAAGCGATGCAAGCGGAGTTGGTTGCGGATCGACGCCATTTGCACCAGCATCCGGAATTATCCTTTGAGGAGTGTGAAACCGCGCAATTTGTTATAAGAAGATTAAAAGACTTGAATATTCCTTTTAGAGAAGGAGTGGGCGGTTTTGGGGTTTTGGCGAATATTCAAGGTTGTGGGTCTGGTCCTACGGTGGCTTTGCGTGCCGATATGGATGCACTCCCGATTCAAGAGGCCAACGATGTGCCGTATGCATCCAAGGTTGCTGGGGTGATGCACGCCTGCGGTCACGATGTTCATACGGCATCTCTTCTGGGTGCCGCTGCATTGTTACGATCAAGGACGGGTGATTTTCGAGGAAATGTGAGGCTTTTGTTTCAGCCCGCCGAGGAGAGATTGCCGGGAGGCGCCCATTTGATGATCCGTGACGGTGCTTTGCAAGGACCTGTCCCGGTTTCTATCTATGGTCAGCATGTAATGCCCTTGCTGGACAGCGGTAAAGTAGGTTTTCGATCGGGGCAATACATGGCCTCGGCGGATGAAATACGGTTGACCATTCGTGGCAAAGGGGGACATGCTGCCATGCCACATTTGAACACGGATTCGGTGTTGATTGCCTCACATGTGGTGGTTGCCTTGCAACAAGTGGTTTCCCGAAGGGCAAACCCTACCCTACCCTCAGTATTGTCATTCGGTCATATTCTTGGCGAAGGGGCCTATAATGTTTTGCCCAACGAAGTAAGGTTGCGCGGCACGTTTCGCACCTTGGATGAGGGGTGGAGAGAACGCGCTCATACCTTCATTCGAGAAATTGCCGAAGGCACCGCATCGGCCATGGGCGCCTCCTGCATTGTGGAAATTGACAAAGGCTATCCAATGTTATATAACCATCCGCTGCCTACCTCCCTTGCTCGTCGCACGGCCGATCAATACCTTGGCTCAGAGAATGTGGTCGATTTGGATTTGTGGATGGCGGCGGAGGATTTTGCATGGTATGCTCAGGAGATTCCCGCTTCCTTTTATAGGCTTGGTACCCGAAACGAAGCCAGGGGTATTGTTTCATCGGTACACACGCCCACCTTCGATATCGAAGAAGATGCGATGGCGACAGGGGCGGGATTGTTGGCGGCCATTGCTCTTGAACAATTAGAACAAGCCTAAACGAGGCTTTAAGGCTGTAGGGCCAGTCGATAAGTCTCCGGAACAGGAACGCTGCAATTCTTCTCAAAATCATAGGCCACAAGGACTGATTTGGCCAGTGTAATGCTCTGAAGGGGGCCTCGCTCCATCAAAGCGGCAGGAATAAGATTGGCCGTATTTCGAGGGCTTGGACGAAGGTCCGCGGACCAGTCGGGGGCTTCGCGTACGATAAGGTATTCCATTTCAAAGCTCTTGGTCCCGATTTTCACGGTTCGGGTGAGAATCCACGCTTGGTCTCGTATCAGCAAAGGACGTAAATAGTCCACCTCGGTTCTGGCCAATAGCATGCCGACCTTATCCCAGTCCCAACAACCCAGGGTCCTGAAATAATCGATCCGTGCCTGTTCGAAATAACTCAGGTACACCGCATTGTTGACATGCTGCAAAGCGTCAATATCAGCCCACCGCAGGTGGACCGCACTATAAAAAGGAAATATGGAAGGACTTTCGGACATAACCAAGGCAAAATTTGCCCTAAATTTACCCCCATGGAGCAGGGTAAGCGGCAGTTGAAGGTTTCAAGCCTCCTGCAATCTGAATTGGCATCGGTTTTTCGCGACAAATTTCGGGAATTAACCGCAACTAGCCTGGTCACGATCACGATGGTCCGAGTTACTGCGGATCTTTCGTTGGCCAGGGTTTATCTTTCTGTCTTCGGCCCAAACCAGTCAGAATCCAAAGAATTGCTAATCCAAAGGCTTGGTCAGGTCAAGTCAGCCATACGCGGTGAGCTTGGTCATCGAATTCGCAACCAATTGAGGGTCGTGCCGGATTTGGAGTTTTATCTAGATGATTCGCTGGATTATGCAGAGCATATTGAAAAGTTGTTGAAGGAGAATTATCCTTCGCAGAAATAGATTTGCCTTAACAACGATTATGGAACAAAGGGAATTCAGGCAGTCGCTGCGTAATTTCCTGCACAACCGCCCCGGTCTTCGTGCCTTGTTCTACACCTCGTTGGAGGCTTTGGTCGTCAGTTTCTGGCATATTCGCAAAGAGCTTTGGCGGATTGCTATCGCGAAAGGTCATCGCAGCATGCATGTTCTGGACGCGGGTTCGGGTATGGGCCAATACGAACATTTTATGAGCAGTCGCTTTCCTTCTTGGAATATTTGTGCTCTAGACCGCGATGAAGTCGAAGTGAGTGAGTGTAATCGCTACTTTGTACAGCGCAAGAAATACAGGGTTTATTTCAAAAAGGAAGATCTTCATGAATTCCGACAGCCAAACTGTTTTGATTTGGTCTTGTCGGTCAATGTACTGGAGTATATGCCGAATGATCAAAAGGTTATTCGAAATTTTTACGAATCGTTGCGTTCCGAAGGAAATTTGTTATTAGCGGTACAATCCGACAAAGCGCTTCATGTCCAGCCGAATTTTACCAATAAATTGCTCGGCAATCAGGAGGCGTTGCATCGTTATAATGCCTTAGGGCTCAAGAAATTATTGAAAGAAATGGGCTTCATTAATATCAAGGCCCATTACGCTTACGGTTACAGCGGCCGATTGTCCACACGAATCGGGGTGCGCATTCCCAAGTATTTGTTGAAGCAGTCCCGGGACTGGATATGGCTCCTACCCGTGTATTATTTATTGACTTACCCGTTGATTTTGTTATTGAATTTATTAGATGTTTTTTTTGCGCATTGGCAGGGGTCCGAACTTATCGTTAGGGCAGTAAAGCCATGACGTCAAAGGGCATGGAATTGGTCGGCCTGATGGCGACAAGGTATCTTTGGCCGGGAACCCGAGGAAACAACCGGCTGCATTATAGCCAATGGATATCCTTGATATCTTTGGTTGGCCTTGCTTTGGGTACGGCTGCCTTGGTGGTTGTGTTGTCGGTGTACAATGGATTGGAAGAGATGACCTTGGGTTTATTTAATAAGTTCAATCCCGAACTTAAAGTCCAACCCAAGGAGGGAATGTACCTTGACGCAGAATATTGGATACCCAGGATCCGAAAGGTGCAGGGGGTTCAAGCCGTTTCAGCTACCCTGCAATCCAATGCCCTTTTACGTTACCAAGGAAAGGAAGCCTTGATTTGGACCAAAGGAGTTGATGGGGAATACGGCAAGGTTCTAAACCTACCAGCTTCGCTTCTATGGCCCGAATCAGATCCTAGGAATTTTATGGCTCAACTTCAAGGGAAACCATGGGCCTTGGTGGGGGTTGGTTTGGCGGATCAATTGGCTTTGGAATTGGGGCCGGCGGCGGCTCCGATCCAGATTTTTTTGCCGCGTTATGGAATATCGTTGAATCCACTTTTTCCTGAGCAAGGATTCATCTCCAGGCCACTGCTTGTGGAGGGAGTATTTGACCTTCAACCTGAGGTGAACCGGCAAATGGTGGTAATGGATTTGGATTCCATGCGGTCCATGATGGGCCTGGAGTTGTCCAAGGCCGGTTCGCTGGAAATAGTCTGCGAAAGAAATGCATCGCCTCAAGAAGTGCGCCGGAATTTAATCGATCTTTCTGAGGCTGCAGGGTCATCCAAACGGGTCGTGGTCAAAGATCGTCTGGAGCAGGAATCTGTCCTCCTCAAAGTATTTGCTTCGGAAAAATGGTGGACCTTTGCTTTTCTGATGTTTATCGTAATTCTGGCAGCCATGAATTTGATAGGCTCTTTGAGCATGTTGGTTTTGCAAAAGCGGAGCGATATCGAGGTATTGGGGGTATTGGGTGCAAGGCCTGACTTACTTCGAAAGATTTTTTGGGGAGCGGGAATGGGAATTGTTACGGCAGGTGCTGTTACGGGTCTGGTTTTGGGTGCGGTCTTGTGCGTTGCTCAGGAAGAATGGTCATTGGTGACTTTTCCTGTTTCAGCCAATCTTCAGGTTTTGGCCTATCCAGTGGATTTGCGAGGATTCGATTTGTTGGGAATTTTGGTAGGGGTCACGGCGGTGGGAGTTATTTTTGCGTGGTTTCCGGCCCGGCGATCTTCATCCTATTTGAACGGTTGGTCCGGAAGGGAATAATCGATACAATTTCATGAAACCAAGATCGCTACAAGAAATCGTTACGGAATCGGGAAATGGCTCACCAAGCCATACCGGTCATCCAAATAAACCAAGTGAAAAAGCCATTGGCTGGTTACGGAAATTGGGCTGGGCGGGCTTCTTGTTTTTCTTGATTAAAGGCCTGGTGTGGATCGCCGTAATCTACGGTTTGGGTAGTTATGTAGGTCTAGGCTCAGGGGAATAGGCGTTGATGGGTAACCCCATCCGCCACGGTTTGGGTCCAAGGTCTATATTGGAATTGGGGTAAGGCTCGAAGAATACGACCGCCGTCGTAGTGTTTGCGGGTATAAGCTGCTTTGACGGTTTCGGCGCTGATATAATTACGCGTACCACGCAGGTTGGCCCATTGTTGGAGGAAGAGGGCCGTGATTTGAGCTATCCAATACGGTGGGCAAAAAACAGGAGGCTGGCAACCCATGCAAGAAGCCATTTCATCAAATAAGGCCTTGAAGGTTAGGTTGGCTCCATTCAGCAAGAAGCGCTGCCCAATGCAATTCTCTTGATGCAACATAAGGCAGGCCTTGGCAACATCACGCACATCCACCATGCCCAATGAACCACTGCTGTAGAATTTCAAACCGCGTTGAACCTTGGTGAATATTTGGTTGCTGCCTGTTTCAAAGGCTCCAGTTCCAAGAATTACGGAGGGATTGACCACGATGACCTCCAACCCTTCTTCCTGCCCTCTCCAGATCTCCAATTCTGCCGCAAATTTCGATTGACCATAGGAGGAAGATGCCTCTTTCTCATTCCATGGGGTATCCTCATGAACGGGCTCGTTTTCGCGTGGTGGTCCCAGCGCCGCAATAGAGCTGACGTGAACTATACGACGAACACCGGCAGCTAGGCAGGCATCTACAAGACGTGCCGTGGATTGAGCATTTTGGTGCATCAATTGGGCTTGGTCTTTGGGGTCGTACGAAATCAGTGCTGCACAATGGAAAACAAGGTCCGCCCCCTCCACAAGTTTACCGGCATCACCCCATTGCATTAAATCGCAAGGCATCCATTCGATGGAATTTTGTTGCTCCTTGGATAACACTTTTTGAGCCCCAATTCGATGAGCATCTCGGAACGATGCCCGGACCAGTGGCTTTTGGTTTGTTGTAATTGGGTTCCCGTTACCTGCATCGCTGTGGAACTCTGTACATAACAAATGAAGTAAATTTTCACCGACTAATCCGGTTCCGCCGGTGACTACCCATACTGGGCACTTGGTTTCTTGGGGGATAGCAGAATTGGCCATAGGGGTTACTAAGGAAAGGCTAAAGGATTAAGGCAATGAAGGACGTGGCTTAAGGGAACTTAACCACAACGAATTCCGGATCGATGGTTAGCGGATGTTCCAGTACTGCAGCCCAATACATTCGGAAGATTGAAATAATGGAGCAATCCAAGCAGTCCAAAAATCAAGGCCTCTTTGAAATCTTGGACCATTGGCTGCGCTTGGACCAAGAGGCAATCTGACTTTTGTTGCAGACAGCGTAGGAGGACGGGGTGTGCTGCCCCTCCTCCACTGACCAAGATCTTGCCCTCTTGCCCCTCTGCAATGCTTCGTATCGAGCGTTCCAGGACATCGGCAAGGTGCAGGCACCAATTGTAACACAAATCTTGTGGCGAGAAACGCTCAGCCAAGGCTGTATCCCAAAACTGAGCTTGAAAGGCCGCTGTATCCAGGCTTCTTGCGCCTTGATGCTGGTACCAGGCCGCGGATGACCAACGATCAAGCAATTCCTCTTGACGTTTCCCTTGAGCAGCCAATTGGCCGTCGGTATCCATGCTTAATCCGGCCAGCGACGCAAAAAAATTCAAAGCCGTATTGCAAAAGGTCAAATCGCAGGCCTGCCTTAGCGGCGCCTCCTCCACAGTCGGCTTTGGACCCCAAGAGATGTTGGCAATGCCGCCAAGGTTGAGACAGGCATGGTAATCCCCAAAGAGCAAGGCGTCCCCCATGGGGACCAAAGGTGCCCCTTGCCCACCCCGTGCTATATCTCCGTTTCGGAAATCATGGACGACAGGAAATCCGGTGATGGCGTGGAGGTGGAATGCGGATCCGATTTGCAGAGAATAACCGGAACCAGGGCGATGGCAAACTGTATGCCCATGGCTTGCAAGGAGGAGGGGTCGTTCGGTCCGACGAGGATGGCCTTCATGGGCCTCGTTCAGAAAATCCATTACCCACTTTCCCCAAAGCATCCCAAGCTCCGCATCCAATGCCATCAAATCGTCGGGGAGCAAGGACGGGGAGAACCGCAACCGTTCCTGAAAATCAGAAGCGTAGGGAAAGGTAACCGCCTCCACGATCTCGTACCGCCATGGCAATTGCCTGCCGTGGGTTATGCGAGCGAGACAGCAGTCCAAACCGTCCAATGAGGTACCCGACATGAGGCCAAGCACCAAGGATTCTCCTTCAGGGGCATGGGCCAGCATTTGCGACCAAGGAGCATCAAGCGACCATGAATCCATTAATTTGTAACATAAGATTTAGAAGATATATAGGGCTCAATCATAGCTTTGAGTTGGTCTTGCCCTTCATGCTTCTTTGCCGAAACAAAAACCGATTGGGGGAATTGGGCGGTTCGGGATTTTTGCCAAGAAAAAAGCTCTGCCGAGTCAAGGTCAACGGCATCCATTTTGTTGTAAACTCGAATTACTGGGGTATTCAGGATGCCTAATTCGACGAGGGTTTGTTCCACAACGGCAATTTGGGCGTCCAAACCGGGATGGGAAGCATCAATAACATGAAGGAGCAAATGAGCCTCCCTGGCTTCGTCCAAGGTGCTTTTGAAGGATTCCACCAAATGATGAGGCAATTTGCGAATGAAACCCACTGTATCGGACAAGAGCATTGGTCGGTCGTTCAAAACCCATTTGCGTACCGTGGTATCCAGGGTGGCAAATAGTTTGTTTTCTGCGAAAACTTCGCTGCGGGTCAACCAATTCATCAAGCTGGATTTGCCTACATTGGTATAGCCGACTAGAGCAATACGGAATTGGTCCTGGCGGTTCTTGCGTTGGGTCTGGTTCTGGCGATCTATTTCTTTGAGCTTGCCTTGAAGCAGGGATATGCGGTAACGGATGATTCGGCGATCGGTTTCGATTTCCTTTTCACCAGGGCCTTTCATGCCGATGCCTCCTTTCTGTTTGGAAAGGTGGGTCCACATCCTTGTGAGCCTAGGCAAGAGGTATTCGTGTTGGGCCAGCTCCACTTGCAAGCGGCTTTGGGCCGTGCGAGCCCTGGAGGCAAAAATATCCAGAATCAATGTGCTGCGATCCAAGACCTTAACCGTGGCTTCCAGGGGATTGGGGTTAAATACCTTTTCGATGTTACGGATTTGGGCCGCAGAGAGTTCATCATCGAAGATGACCAAATCGATGGAATGTTCCACGAGGTGATCGTTGATTTCTTGAAGTTTGCCGCTTCCAACGTAGGTACGCGGATCGGGATGCGGAAGCCTTTGGGTAAAATGCTTGACAACCGTGGCGCCAGCAGTATCGGTCAAGAAGTCGAGTTCAGCCAAATATTCCAAAGTCATCGATTCCGGTTGAGCAGGGGTGATGACCCCCACCAATACCGCTAGTTCCGATCGGCTTCTTGCAGCGGTTTTTGTCATGTTTGAGGGGTTGATTCGGTCGATGGGGGTTGAACACCTCGCAGGGTTGCCGTCCAATCCGAGATATAATCCATGGGGATGACGCGAAGACCTTTGGTTTGGCGACCTGGCGAACGGTTAACGGCCTCCATTCCAGGCTCCAAGCCTTGGTGGGATGAAACCACGACTTTTTCGAATCCCAGTTTGCGGGCTTCGGCCAAACGAGCATCCAATCCAGCCACCGGTCGCAATTCTCCCCCCAGACCAATTTCGGCCATAAAGCATACCCGGTTGGACAGGGGGAGGTCCAGATAGGAGGAAACCATGGCCGCACATACCGCAAAATCCAAGGCAGGATCGGAGGTCTCGAGGCCCCCGGCTAAATTCAGAAAAACATCTTGCTGGGCGAGCGGTAGCCGACAGCGTTTCTGAAGGACCGCGAGGAGCATTTGCAAACGCCGTTGCTCGAAGCCTGTGGTATTGCGCTGGGCTCCCCCGTAATTGGCAGGAGAGACCAAGGCCTGCACTTCCACCATGAGGGATCGATTTCCTTCGCGGGTGCTTCCGATTGCAATTCCAGAACGATTCTGCCAATGGCGACTCATCAAGAGATCGGAAGGATTCAGGACTTCCCGAAGTCCTTCGCGCTCCATTTGGTAGATACCCAACTCATGGGTTGCGCCGTAACGGTTCTTGAGACTGCGCAGCAAGCGATACGCTTGGTGACGATCACCCTCGAACTGTAACACGGTGTCAACCAGGTGTTCAAGGACTTTAGGCCCTGCCAAAGAACCGTCCTTGGTGACATGGCCAACCAAGATGACGGGGACCTGGTACTGCTTGGCATATTGCATAAATTCTCCGGCTACTTGGCGAATTTGAGCTACCGTTCCAGGGGCCGAGTCCATTTCGCGTTGAAAAAGCGTTTGAATGGAATCCACCAAAATAAGTTGCGGCTGTATTCGTGCAATCGCTTGAAAGATAGCGGTGGTTTCGGTTTCGCATAACAACAGACAATTGGAGTGCAGCGCTCCCAGCCTTTCGGCTCTTAAGCGAATTTGTTGTTGGCTTTCTTCGCCAGATATGTAAAGGGTGGTGAGGTTGTGGAGCCGAAGGGCCAATTGAAGCAACAAGGTTGATTTACCGATGCCGGGCTCGCCTCCTAACAAGGTTAAACCTCCAGGCACCAACCCCCCGCCAAGGACCCGATGCAATTCCCCGTCCGGGACGGGAATGCGCCATTGCTCCATCAATTCAATTCGATCGATGGGCAAGACTTCACCATGCCCGTGGATTAAATCTCCAGAAGCTTTGCGCCGATCCGGTTTGTCCTCCTTGGTCGAGGCATCAAGAGCCTCCTCCAGGGTGTTCCACTCTTGGCAGGAAGGGCATTGCCCAGACCATTTGGGGCTTTGCACCCCACAATTCCGGCAACGAAAAACGCGTTTGGCTTTGGACATGAATTGCGAAATTACGGCATCCCCTATGCCTCCCCTTGAATTATCATTGCAATCATGAAATTCTTGCTTCAAATCAGCATATTTCTGGCATGGTTGGGCCTGATGCCCCTGCAGGCACAGCCCCTTCAGCCCGCTGAAATTCAGATTGGGATACAGCATTTCCAAAAACAGGAATATGAATCATGCCTTAGGGTCTTCGAGTCATTTCTTACCGACCCCGCCTGGTCCGGGACGGCATATGCCTATACCTATGTATCCCGCATTCAGCTTAAGCAGTTCGAGGATGCCGAAAAGCTGGCTCAGCGCCTAGGCCGCAAATTCAAGGGACAGGTACACTATGAGGTAGATCGGGGCTATGCCATGCGCCTACGGGGTAAAGTGGAGGAGGCCTTGAAGGCTTACGGCGATCTTCTTAAGGATTGCAAAGGAGACCCTAACGAGATTGCGGTTTTGGCCGGGGCCTTCAGGGTGAGGGCTGAATGGGAATGGGCTGTTCAGGTCTACTTCCAAGGACGGTCTCTGCAGTCCAACCCTGCAGCATATGCTTTGGAATTGGCAGATCTGGCCCATCAATCCGGGCAGCGAGCACGGATGGTCGAGCATTATTTGGAACATTTGGAGGATCAGCCCCAGCAATTGGAAACCGTGCAATACGCACTGCAACAGAAATTGGATGCGGACGAGATGGATGAAATCCGCGTGGCGGTTCTCAAGCGTTTGAGGGTTAAGCCGGATGCGACGCCGCTGAATGAATTGCTGATCTGGTATCTCGTTCAACAAAAGGATTTTGGGGCTGCCTTCCAACAAGCCAAAGCCTTGGATATGCGCATGAATCAACAGGGTCAGCGAGTCCTGGCCCTGGCCAGGATTGCGATCGAAAACGAGGACTGGAAGGCAACGTTTCCCATGCTTGATTTTGTGGTGCAGCAGTCCAGGTTGCCCAATTTGCAAAACGAGGCCCGCATGGAGATTTTGAGGGTCAAATACCGGTTGATTCAGGCGGGTTACGGGGGCATCAAGGATTCTTTGGAGAGCCTGGCCGCTCAGTACCAAGCCCTTTTGGCCGTAGGGCTGAATGCGCGTCTTCGCTTGCAGGCCTCTGCCGGTTATGCAGAATTACTGGCCTTTGATTTGAACCGAATGGAGGAATCCATGGATATGTTGGAACAAATCATAGCGCAAGGTGGAGAAACCCAGTCCTTGGCAGAAATTAAACTTTTGTTAGGAGACTTGTACGTCCTAAGTGAAATATTTTGGGAAGCAGCCTTGGTTTATGGGCAGGTCGAGCGAGATTTCTCGAATCAGCCCTTGGGGCATCAGGCTAAGTACCGAAATGCGCGCTTATCTTTTTTTCAATACGAATTTTCGTGGGCTCAGGCCCAGTTGGATGTGCTCAAAGCCAGTACCACAACCCGTATGGCCAATGATGCGATGGAATTAGCCTTGACTATTCATGATAACTATGACTTGGACACGAGCGCGTTACCTATGCAGGGTTTGGCCATGTTGGAACAGGCTAGGTACCGGCGACAATTGGACCGCGCTATTGTATTGGTGGACAGTTTATTGGACACTTTGCGACAACATCCCTTGGGGGATGACTTGTGGATACGCAAGGCGGCGGTACTTGAGCAAATGGGGCGTTATCCCGAGGCCGATTCTGCCTATGGTTCTTTGCTGGCAGGATACGGAGATGAAGTGCTTGCCGATGACGCATTGTTTCGCAGGGGAATACTATGGGAACTGCGTTTTACCAACAAAGAGCGGGCCATGGAGCTGTTCAGTCAATTAATGTTTAAATTTCCAGACTCAGCATTTTTGCCCGAATGCCGACGAAAAATCCGCAGGCTTCGCGGAGACCAAAACCCAGAGCTTTAATTCAGCCTGAACGACCTCTTGGAATCCTTATTTAAGCCTTGAATCGTGCCCCATCTTTTGCTTTCCTCGGAATTACTTTTTGAAATTAATGGAATGCTATGATATTGTATAATGTTACAGTTATGGTAGAATCCGACGTGGCTTCGGATTGGGTGGAATGGATGCGGATGCATCACATTCCTGAAGTGATGAACAGCGGGTATTTCGTATCCCATCGATTGTGCAGGCTCCTGCATCCTGAATCCGAGCAGAACTCGGTCACGTATGCGGTACAATATTTCTGTACAAGTCAGGATAAATTGAGCGAATACATCGCGAAAGTTGCGCCACCCCTGAGGGATCAACACAACCTCAGATACGGTCACAAGGCTCAGGCCTTTAGAACCGTTTTGGAAATCATTTCCGACGACCCGGTTATGGCCAGGGATTCTTTAGGTTAAAGGGGTTAACGCGGTCAATTTCTTTAAGGTCCTTAGGCAATCTTCCCACAAGGACTTGGTGAGTGGGCCTGCGGGTACTATTTCTTGGATCATCGCAGACACCTGCCCAATTTCCAACTCACCCTCCACCATGTCTCCTTCGAACATGCCTTTTTTGGCACGGCCTCGACCCAGAATTTCCGCAAGGGACTGTGGGCCGACCCCTTCGCGTTCTGCCTGATGGACTTGTCTTGCAAAGTCGTTGTCGAGTAGCCTGACGGGGGTCAGGTCTTTAAGCGCGAGACGGGTATCGCCTTCGATTGCGGCGGCAATGCGCTCTTTGAAGGCCTGATGGGCGCTGGATTCGGTGGTTGCGGCATATAGGGATCCGATTTGGACCCCGTCTGCCCCCAAAGCCAAGGCGGCCGCGATCGCTGCACCGCTACCTATACCCCCTGCGGCGACCAAGGGGAGGTCAATGGCTTGCCGGACGGCCGGTACAAGGCAAAGCGTGGTGGTTTCTTCCCTCCCGTTATGACCTCCCGCCTCGAAGCCTTCTGCAATGACGGCGTCAACGCCGGCCTCTTGGGCTTTGACGGCGAAGCGGGTGCTGGAAACCACATGCAGCACTTTGCATCCTGAATCCTTGAGCCTAGCGGTGTACTTGGATGGACTGCCAGCGGAACAGATAACGACCGGAACTTGGTAGGCCTCAATGAGCCTAAGATGATCGTCTACTTGCGGATAAAGCAAGGGTAAATTCACGGCATAAGGCCTATTTTGAGCCGCTGCTTCGGTCTTAAGGGCGGCACGCAGCTGTTTCAATTGCCATTCAAGCTGCTCTGGGTACATGGAACCCGCACCAATTGTCCCCAAACCCCCCGCATTGGATACAGCGGCAGCCAATTCCCAGCCAGAGCACCAAATCATACCGGCTTGAATAATCGGAAATTTGGTTTGAAGGAGCCTGTTTAGGGGGGTCATCATAGGCTAAGAAGTTGGTTTAGGTGGTTGGGCGTGGAGGTTTGAATATTGCCTTTTTGTTAAAATTATAGCGGCATTTGTGTAAAAAAACCTTTAATTATGCCTAAGTTCGTAACTTGAATCCGATTGAATTCGGGGATGCTACGCTTTGCCAACGCTTAACGCCCTAGAGTTTAATCAGTTTTGCTTTTTGCTAAGCCTATTTTCTCAAGTCCTTTAATCACCAATTATGCAGCTAAAAAGGTACCTCATCGTTTTGATTTGCACCCTTTATGCTGTCTCCTCCTGGGGACAGGCCGGAACCGGTTCGGTTCAAGGCAAAGTGGTTGATGCCCTCAAGCCCAAAGAGGGCATTCCCTTCGCCAACGTGGTGATCGAACGCGATGGCGTTCAAAAGGGCGGAACGACCACCGATATCGACGGTAAATACAAATTCGGCGCCCTCACCCCTGGTAAATACGATATCAAGGTCAGCTATGTCGGGTACAATACCGAGGTCGTCAAAGGCGTGGTGATCACCGCAGACAAAAGCCAATTCTTGGATATTAAAATGTCCTCTGGGGTTAATTTGAGCGAGATCAATGTGGTGGATTACGAGGTCCCCCTTATTTCCAAGGACGAAACCTCTACTGGAGGTACCGTGACCCGGGAGGAAATTGCTGCATTACCCACCAGGGATGTTAATTCGATCGCGGCTACAACCGCCGGTGTTTTTCAGGCAGATGAGGGCAGTGCGCTTAATATTCGCGGCTCCAGGTCGTCCAGCACCGAATATTTCATTGATGGTATCCGCGTTCGTGGTTCCACCAACCTTCCCAATGCGGCCATTGAGCAAACGACGGTCATCACGGGCGGTATCCCCGCCCAGTACGGAGACGCGACAGGTGGTATCATCAACATCACCACAAGAGGACCCTCCAGCACCTATTATGGTGGCGCTGAGGTTTTGAGTTCCTTGTCCTTTTTGGGCAAAGCAGGCTTGGAGCCGTACGGCTACAACCTGTACGCGTTGAATCTTTCTGGACCGCTGATTACGAAACAAATAGAGGGCAACGCCAAAAGGTCCATCATGGGATTTTTCCTGTCCGGGGAAATGGAAAACCAACTGGATGCCACTCCATCGGCCATCGGGGTTTACACCATGAAAGACAAGGCGTTAGACCAATTAAAAAACAATCCTTATCGACCCTCAATTTTCGGTTCAGGAATTCAGCGTAGTTCAGAGTTTGTGACTGAAGACGATTACGAATTGGTGCGCGTTCGCCCCAATGCCAACCGCAGCCGTATTTCTCTGGCTGGTAAAGTTGATTTTCAACCGAGCCCTACAATTTCTTTCACTATGGGTGGTAATTACGACCGCACTTGGGGCAAGTCCTACACTAGAGCGTATTCTATGATGAACCCTGATAATATGGGAAATTCACAGAATCAGACATTGCGTAGCTATGCGCGCTTTCGTCAGAACTTCACTGCCGCCGACCAAAAGCAGGAGGGCTTGATTCGCAACGCCTACTACCAAATCCAATTCGATTATACCAAAGCGACTGGAGCATCCGATGGTGGCGATAATCTGGGCCGTAACCCTTTCCGATACGGATATGTTGGAAACTTCAAATATGATTTGATTCCAGCTTATGGAACGGAATCGGTGCCTTTTGTGATTGCTGGGGACACTGTTGAATTTGAATTGACCTCTCTGCTGGGTTTTCGTGAAACCAATTTGATTTACAGCAAGGATAGAGCCAACCAAATAGACCCCCTCCTCGCAGCTTGGGGCATAGACTTCTTTAATTCTATTGGCGGTGGGGCCAATGCCGCTGGTCTTTATTCGGCTACCAACGTGGGGATCAACGGTTTGTCCGATGTGCGTCTTAACGGTGGTTTGACCAATGGTTTACGTCCAGGCTCTGCCTACGGAATTTTTAACGAATCCGGACGTCAGTTTGGAGGGTACAGTTTCAATGATAACGATGCCTATCGCATGACATTGTTTTCATCGGCCGACATCGGAGGTCATTCGCTGAAATTTGGTTTTGAATACGACCAGCGCATTGACCGTTCTTACAATTTAAACCCCTTTGCCACAACAAATGGTCTTTGGGGCCAAGCCAGGTCTCTCACGAATCAACACATTTTGGATTTTGACAAACCTTGGAACCCCATTGTAGATGTGGATTCTTTCGGTTTCCCATTGAGCGATACGGTGTTGTGGAATCGTTTGATTGCATCGAATCAATCAACCTTTGACAAAAACCTCCGTGCCACTTTGGGCAAAGGTGCCACCGACTTCATTCAAGTGGATGACCTCGACCCAGATCAACTCAAATTGAGTTATTTCTCCGCTGATGAATTACTCAATACAGGTAATTCTTTCGTGGGGTATTTCGGATACGATTACCTAGGTAACAAATTGTCTAACCAGCCCGGCCGCTTGGATTTCTTCACAGATTCCTTGAATCGCCCCATCGCCGCTTTTGCCCCCGTTTATGCCGCAGGTTACATTGAAGACAAATTTGATTTTGATGATTTGGTTTTCCGTGTCGGTCTGAGGGTGGACCGCTTTGATGCTAACCAGCCTGTGCTCAAAGACCCTTTCCTTCTATACACCGCCAAAACCATTGAAGATCTCAAAGCAGATCCCAATACTTCCGGCCTCAGTCATCCATCGGTGGTTCCTGGCTCCGCTGTAGTTTACATTAACGATAACAATGCCACCAGTAAGGCCATTTTGGGTTATCGTGATGGAAACCGATGGTACAATGCTCAAGGATCTGAAATTCGTAATGCTTCGGGTATTGCTGCAGCGTCTGCAACAGGTACAGTCATCCCTTGGCTAAAGGATGCCAATCAGACTGCGGTGCGTGCGGATGCGTTTACTGACTATACTCCCCAAATTAATTGGATGCCAAGAGTTGCCTTTTCCTTCCCTATCTCCGATGAGGCCCAATTCTTTGCGCACTACGATGTTTTGACTCAACGGCCAAGCGGATTCAGTCGTTTTGACCCTAGACAATATTATTTTTTGAGACAAGTTGGTGGCACCATCAATAACCCTAACCTGAAGCCTGAGCGGACCATCGATTATCAATTAGGCTTCAAACAAAAGCTTAACAAAACCTCTGCGCTTACCATTGCGGCCTTTTATCGCGAGCTGAGGAACATGATTCAAATCATCAATGTACCCTTTGCCTTCCCAGCAGATTACCAAACGTATGGCAACATTGACTTTGGTACGGTGAAGGGATTGACCTTGACTTACGACCTGCGTCGTACCGGGAATGTTCGTTTGAATGCTAGTTATACCTTGCAATTTGCGGACGGAACCGGCTCTGCTCCCGATCAGGCTGCGAACATTATCCAAGCAGGTATTGACAACCTTCGGACACCAATTCCTTTGAGTTTTGATGCGCGGCATCGTTTGGTGGCTAACCTTGATTTTCGCTTTGGCTCCGGGAAAGCCTATGACGGCCCACGTATTGCAGGACTCCCCATCATGGAAGGCATAGGATTCAACTTTGTGGCCAATGCGATTTCCGGAACACCGTATTCACGTCAGACGATTGTAACCCCTGACGGTGATGTTGCGGGTGGATTGACTGGCAGAACCACTCTCAAGGGAGGAATTAACGGTTCGCGTTTGCCTTGGCAATTCCGTATGAATTTCAGGGTTGACAAGGATTTCAATTTTGCGATGGGTCGCAAGGCGGACGGGAAACCCAGAGAAGCCTCAATCAATGTTTTCCTTCAAGTTGTTAACCTCTTCGATAACCGTAATGTCACAGGGGTTTACCAATTCACGGGTGACCCTCAAGACGATGGATACCTGACTTCCAATCTTGGTGCCCAGCAATTGGCTTCTGTAATCGACAGGCAATCCTTTTTTGATCTATATCGCGCGTCCATGGCGGATCCAGTTAATTTCTCTTTACCCCGTCGCACACGACTTGGCGTTCGCTTGAATTTCTAAAGCAACTTTATTCACTTAGAACAGTTCTATACCTCGAAATTTATTCTCTATGAAGCGTTTACTTTTTATTGTTTGGTTAGGTGCCATTGCCCTGAGTGCTCATGCCAGGGAGGCGTTGAATGTTTCAGCTCGTTCCGATGGGGAGACTAGGAAGTTCATTGCACGGGTTGCAGCGACGTGTAATCCACCTGCCTCCAGGGTTAATCTGGATATTAACAATGTGCGGGCGATGATTCTTCGTGGTAACGATTATTGGTGGGATCAAGGTGGTAGTGGCAATGCTCGCTATGAAATCCCAAAATTGGAAGATCCTACTGCGCCTAAGAAGCATTCATTGTTTGCAGGGTCCGTTTGGGTTGGGGGTATTGACGCCAACGGCTTGCTCAAAATTGCCGCACAGACCTACAGACAGGCTACTGTGCTGGGTGCTGGTTGGTGGGCTGGTCCATTGTCCTTGGTTGACGCGACCATCACCAACGATCAATGTAAAATTTGGGATAAACATTGGAAGATTAACCGTCGTCAAATTCAAGATCATATTACCGCTATTTCCACATCAGACCCTAATTATGTGATCCCGCAAGTGATTCGGGAATGGCCGGTTTCCGGGGATTTGACCGCAGGTCAAGACCCAAACATGGCGCCATATGTGGATGCCGACGGTAATGGCACGTATTCACCCGATGGCGGTGACTACCCCTTTATATATGGAGATCAAAGCATTTGGTTTGTGACCAACGACAAGGGAAATACGCCCGGTTCGGGGTCAACGCCTATTGGGATGGAGATTCAGACCCAAGCCTTTGGGTACCAATCCAACGATGAGCTGAATAATATGACCTTTTATTATAACAAAATCATTAATCGGTCATCGATTCGTTTGGACTCTTGTTTCATGGCCCAATGGGCAGATCCTGATTTGGGAAATTATACCGATGACTTTGTAGGCTGTGATGTGCCGAGAGGTTTGGGAATTTGTTATAACGGAGACGATGACGATGAAGGTATTCAGGGTTATGGGGCCAATCCTCCTTCCGTAGGGATTGATTTCTTTGAGGGCCCTTTTGCAGATCCTAACGATGGAGTTGATAATGACCGTGACTGTACAGTGGATGAGTTCGTGGCAGGCGGTTGTGATCCTGAGCCAAGGACGGAGCGTATCATCATGGCTAAATTTTTGTATTTCAACAACGATGGTCAACCCAACGGTAATCCGACCACTGCCGAGAATGCATATAATTATATGGTTGGGCGTTGGAGAGATAATACAAGGATGGTTTACGGTGGGAATGGATACCCGGGATCCGGTGGAGCAGTGCCCTCCATCAACAGCGGACTCATGTTTCCCGGCGCTACGGACCGTCAATACGGTTGGGGTGTAGGAGGTTCTTGCCAAAACCCAATTGCTACTCCCTTTGATTGGAGCGAATTTTCACCGGGGCCAGGTGCAAACCCCAATGTTCCTGCTGACCGTCGTTTTGTCCAATCGGCAGGTCCATTTACCCTCGAACCTGGCGCTGTAAATTATGTAACTATCGGGGTGGTTTGGGCAAGAGCCTCCTCGGGCGGAGCCCGCGGATCATTTAATTTGTTGCTAAAAGCAGATTCCAAGTCTCAGGCCCTCTTCGACAATTGTTTCAAAACCATTGATGGGCCAGATGCTCCCGATGTCGATATCACGGAGCTTGATCAAGAGTTGATTTTGACTTTCTCTTACTTACCAACGAGTAACAATTACAGACTAGGTTACAGGGAACTTGATCCTGTTATCAAAGCCCTCAACGAAAACCGTCCTCCAGGCATTCCGGCATACGATTCAGTTTATCGGTTTGAGGGCTTTAAGGTGTACCAGCTGTCGGCATCCAATGTTTCCACCGGAGAATTGGAAGATCAGTCCAAAGCGCGTATGGTGTATCAAGGGGATGTTCAAAACGGTATTGATCGGATCATTAACTGGGAATTCGATGCGGATTTGGAGCAGGCTGTTCCATACCTGGCGGTGAGTGGGGCCAACAAAGGGGTCAACATGACCCTCAAGCTCACCAGAGACGCCTTTGCGGAAGGCTCGGATCAATTGGTGAATTTCAAAAAATATTATTACACTGTGATCGCTTACGGCTACAATATGTACGCTCGTTACGATATCGTTACGGATACAGGACAGCAGAAGCCGTACCTTCCGGGTCGTAATAATGTTCGAACCTATACCGGGATTCCGCACAAAACCGCTCCAACCTTTGATGGCTTGGTGTTGAACAGCGCCTACGGTGATCAACCCCAGGTTCGTCGAATGGAAGGAACCGGTAATGGAGGAAATTTGATCGAAATCGATAGCCTTGATGTGATTCGTATCCTGGAGAATGGTTTCGTGCCAACCCCTATTTATAAGAAAAACGCTGCCCCTATCTCAATCAAAGTGATTGATCCAACGGCAGTGCCTGATCAAGACCTACGGCTCTTCGTTTACAACGGTACTCCGGGTTCTGCTGCGGCGGTTACGGATACTTCAAGGTGGTATGCGGTAGTAGGGGATACCGGTGGAACGGCCTTTGATACCATCTATTCCGATAATATTTTGAAGGAGGGCAATGAGCAGATTTTGGGCTACTACGAGTCCACGGCCATTTTCAAACGTATCGGTTTAAGCGCAACTATTCGTCAAACCAAAAATCCTGGGGATGAACCCACCAACGGTAATGGGGTTTTGTTCTCTACTTTCTCCTATGCTAATCCACAAAATTCGTGGTTGTCTTTCCTTCCGGATGATGAACGCATCGAAATTTTTGACTGGATTCGTAGCGGTACACCCCGTTCAGACTCAACTCCCACAAACCCTGCTGGTCTTATTCCCCCCGGTGACCCCCAACGTTTCTTCGAAAACATAGCAGAAGATGATTGGACAGGTCAATCCTTCTTTGGCAATAACCAACTCCGTGGGGGTACCTGGGCGCCTATGCTCTATGCTGGCCCAGCGGCATGGTGGCCGGGATTATGGAATTTCTTGCCGGGTACCAACGGTGTCGGCCCTTTGAACCCGGAGGTGCGATATTCCTATTTCAAAATCGATAAATTGGCTTCGGTGGATGTGGTGATTACCCCAGACAAATCCAAATGGACAAGATCTTGTGTTATCGAAACCTGTGAAGACTCGTTGCAGGCCCAGGGTCGACAACTCAGGAACCGTATTCGGGTTGCACCATCCGTCGACAAAGAAGGGAACCCAGACGGTGATTCGCGAAATGGCCTGTCCTGGTTCCCTGGCTATGCGATCAATCTGGAAACCGGCGAACGCTTGAATATAAGTTTCGGAGAGGATAGCCGTTACGCAAGCATAGCCGGTCATCCTCATGGTGATATGCGGTGGAATCCAACGGACTCCTTTTTCTCGGTAAATGGCAATAATTTCCGCGTTCCTATGGGTGGTCGTCACTTCATCTACGTGATGAACTCTCGTTATGACCAAGCCGATGTGACATGGCGTCAATTGAACAAACAGGTTGGTGCGGCCTCGCCGGTCAACAATCCCAAAGCCATGGCGCTTTCAGATTACCGGCTTTTCTATAACGGGGTGTTCTATACTTCTGTGCCTTTGTTACGTCCAGGAAGAACCTTGCTGGACAACGAATACCGGGCCAAAATCCGTGTATCCAGGAAGTATGCCAAGTTTGTGACCGATTCGAACGGCGTCAATATAGGAAACCCACATTATTTAGTGGACCTGAAGGGTATAGCCCCACGTAAGAAAGTTTTGGATGTCGCGAAATCTGCATTGGATCTTATCCGAGTTGTGCCGAACCCTTATTACGGCGCCTCCAATTACGAAGTCAGTCAGATTGACAATCGGGTGAAAATCACTAACCTGCCCGTTAAGTGTACGGTTAGAATCTACACCGTGAATGGAACCCTGGTGAGAACATTGCGTAAAGATGACCCCACCGCGACCTATTTGGATTGGGATTTGTTAAATCAAAACAAGGTCCCCATTGCAAGCGGCTCTTACATCGTTCATGTGGATGCACCGGGTATTGGCGAGAAAACAGTGAAGTGGTTTGGTGTACTACGTCCTGTGGACCTTGACACGTTCTAAATCCTTGTCATTTATTGTTATTCAACATTAGTAAAGCAGGTTTAGCCCTCAATTCCAAGCGTATGACTACTCAAAATACAGCCATTCTATTTATGCAATCCAATCACTTCAAGTTTCCCCAAAGGGTGTCGATATGGGCGCTTTGGATCTTGTTAGGGTTAGGGCTAAGTGCTCCTTTTCGGGGGATAGCCGGTAATCCGGACCGTCGAGGACAAGCTGGAGCTACTGAGCTTCAGATCATGCCTTGGGCAAGGCAGGCAGGATGGTACGGTGTGAACTCAGCGAACGTCCGTGGCCTTGAGGCCGAACGTCTCAATGTTGCCGGACTTGCGTTGGGCGGCAAAACAGAGTTGTATTTCTCCAGAACGAATTGGTTGGTTGGATCAGATATTTACATGAATGCCTTTGGGATAGCCCAACGAATCGATGAATCGAGCGTCATGGCACTCAGTGTGATGTCTGTGGATATGGGAACCATTGATATTACCACCGTAAATAATCCCGACGGGGGTTTGGGTACCTACAAGCCTACCATCGCAAATCTTGGGTTGTCCTATGCTAAATCATTCTCAAATCGTATTCATGGAGGAGTCACCGTTCGTATCGTGACCGAGGGAACTTCGGATGTCAACGCATCGGGAGTAGCCTTTGATGCGGGGATTCAATACATTACGGGTCCCGATGATCGCATCAAATTCGGTATTTCTTTACGCAATGTGGGCACCCCCATTAGTTTTTCGGGGGATGGCCTTGCTGCACGCGGTGTTATGCAGGGAAGTTCTGTTCCTTTGACCCTTTTGCAGCGTTCTCAGACCTTGGAGATGCCTTCCCTGATGAATATAGGCGGGTCTTATGATTTTTATTTGGATGAGGTTAAATCGAATCGTCTCACGGTAGCGGGGAATTTTACGTCCAACTCTTTCACCAATGATCAGTACGGCTTTGGTGCGGAATATGCCTTTGGCAAGATGTTTGCCGCCCGTGCGGGTTATCAATTTGAAGATGCAGGGGTGGATCCTGAATTCACCCAAAATATTTATTCAGGATTGAGCCTTGGGGCAAGTGTTGATGCGCCTTTTGCGGGCTCGAATTTTGGATTTGATTATGCCTATCGTTCGAGCAGTCCTTTTGGCGGAACGCACCTTATTGGCATTCGTTACGGACTTTAATTTTCTTTGAATTTCTCATAACGCCCCTTAATGGGGTGTTCTTTATTGAAAGAGCATGGGTAACACGATTTCATATTTTACCAAAGACGGATTTGAGAAGCTGAAGGAAGAATTGCACCAGCTCAAGACCAAAGGGCGTGCCGATATGGCGAAGCAAATTCAAGAGGCGAGGGACAAAGGAGATTTATCGGAAAATGCCGAGTATGATGCGGCCAAAGACGCCCAAGGCATGCTCGAAATGCAAATTGCTCGCTTAGAACAAACCTTGGCGACCGCAAGGGTGATGGATGAATCTCAGATTGATCTGAGTAAAGTTCAACCTTTGACCACCGTCAAGATCAAGAATTTGGCTAACGGAATGGAAATGAAATACACTTTGGTCGCCGAAAAGGAGGCTGATTTCAAAGCAGGAAAGATATCGGTAGGTTCCCCAATCGGCCAAGGTTTGGTAGGGCTTAAGGTGGGTGATGTCGCTGAAATCCAGGTGCCTTCAGGTCTGATGAGGCTTGAAATCCTCGAGATTACGCTTTCTTAATCGTAGTCTTCATGCAAGGCTTGTTCATGCGCATTGTGAAGGGGGAAATCCCGGCATATAAGGTGGCGGAGAATGATTTGGTATTGGCGTTTTTGGATATTTTTCCGTTGGTGCCTGGGCATACTTTGGTGATACCCAAGGTGGAGGTGGACTCTATTTATGATCTTGATGAGGCTCATTACCAGGCTTTGTGGGATATTACTCGTAACATTGCTCCTGCGATCAAGAAGGCGTTTCCTTGCGTCAAGGTAGGCATTGCCGTCATAGGACTGGAAGTGCCGCATGCCCATGTACATTTGGTTCCCTTGCAAAATGTTGCGGACTTGAACTTTGGGCAACCCAAGCTTAAACCGGATCAAGTTGAATTAGAGAGCAATGCGGAATTAATCCGCAGTTTTCTTTAAGTGCAGACCCTCACAGTTGTCTGCCAGGATTGTTCCTTAGGAATTGTGTCCAGGCCTCAGATTTTTTGGATTTGGAAGAGCGGGCTTTCGAAGGTTTTGGAGGGAGTCCTACGGACTGCGAGCTGTGTTGATGACGAAGAAAATGGCAGTAAGCGACCCCTAAGGCATCGGTTGCGTCCAATGATAAGTCAGAAATGCTAATTTGTAACAAGGTGTTCAACATCGCAGCCACTTGTTGTTTGGAGGCATTGCCGTTGCCTGTAACGGCTTGTTTTACTTTTTTGGGAAAGTATTCGTACACCGGGATTTCTTGGCTTAAGGCAGCAGCGATGGCTGCACCTTGGGCACGTCCGAGCTTGAGCAAAGATTGGACATTGAGCGCATAGAACGGGGCCTCGATGGCCAATTCATCGGGCTTGAATTCGCGGATGAGTTCCAGTGTTTTTTCAAAGATTTGGCTTAAACGCAGTAAATGCGAATCCGAGGTCTTCATGCGAAGATGTCCGGCTTGGAGCATATGAACATGCTGGCCACTCGCTTGCAGGATGCCGAATCCCATGTGAATCGTTCCAGGGTCTATGCCCAAGATGATTTTGTCAACGGGTCTGGCATTGGAGCTCAAGGGATACTTAATTTGCAGGGGATGACCAAAAGTACATTCAAACCACCATGGACTTCGGCATGGGAAAGCCGCGTCACAGGTATTTTAAATCATAGGCTATGGGGTCTTGGTTTACGCGTTCTTCCTTGGCTTGGCTTGGTTGTATTGCTTTGGCAGGCAAGAGAGCGTTTTGCAGACCTGTCGGCGTATTCTTGGGATTCTAGTCTGTGGAGCAGTGTTTGGCTATTGCCTTCAGGCGAATTTTTACTCCCTTGTTTTATTTTACTCTTAGTCATCCCCATGTTGTCGCTGTGGGTGGATTCACTCAAGTGGATTATCTTGATGCACCCCTCGTTGGCCCTTGGCGCAGCCATGAAAATGGGATGGCGCATATGCCCACTTGTGGGTTACGGCATGATGGGATCATTGGCCGTTCCGGGCCGCCTTAGTGAATTTGCTGGGCGTTGTCGATTTTATCCTTTGGTGCAGCATCCTAGAGTGATGGCCTCGACGTTGATGGCCTCATCGACTCAATGGGTTTGGGTTTTGGTTTGGCCGGCTTTGTGGATTTTAGGACATTCAATATTGACATCTGATGTTATGGAAAGGAGTGTACCATTAAATGCCTTCCTCAAAGCCTTGCCTGATGAACTTAGGAAGGCATTATCCAATCCTATTTGGGGTGGAATCCTGTTGGGATTGGCAGCAGTAGCTGCAATGTTATGGTTGAGGATTTATAGAAGCTTGCAGATGCATGGGTGGTTAACGAGGTCATTAATTCAGGTTTACTTTTGGTCGTTGATTCGCTATGGGTTGTTGGTATTGCAGTGGGTGTTGTGGTTGGCCTTGGCGGGATTAGCTATCGATTCATGGTTTCTACTGGGCGTGATCGGCGTGATGCTTGCGTTGCAGTGGTTTATGCCTTTGGGGATGTTCATGGATTTGGGCTTTAAGGGCGCGCTTTCGTTTTGGATTTGGGGGGATGTTCTTGCCAATGCTGTAGACGCTTTGTGGATTCCCTTGTTGATATGGATTACGAATTTGGCTATACCCGCCCTGATAGGTGGTATTTGGTGGTGGATGATTGGCCACAAATCCAAGGTGTTATGATATTGGTTTGGTGGATCTTGATGGCTGTTTTTTTGGGCCTGTATGCCATAATGATTCTTCGCTTCATACGAGGTTGGCGGTTGTTTATTCGGGGCCTTCCGTTGGACAGAAGTTCAAGGATGGACACCGAGAAGCAGGAGCTTCTTTTGTCGGTCGTGGTGGCTGTACGCAATGAGTCGCTGCGGATGAGGCCCTTATTGGAAGCTCTTGCCGCCCAGGATTTTGGATTAGCCTACAAGCGGCGCTGGGAGGTGGTTTGGGTGGATGATGAGTCCACCGATGGATCTGCTGGGCTTGTCGAAGCTTTTGCAAGAGAGCATCCTGATTTGTTATGGAGAGTGTTACGGCGGAACGGCTCAGATCCCTATCCATCGCACAAGAAAGGCGCAGTAGCGATGGGAATTGCTGCATCCCAAGGTGAATGGATATTGGTCACGGATGCAGATTGTGTTCCAGGGATTGGATGGTGTACTGCGATGACGGCAGCTTTGGCAGGGAATTCGACTGTTGAATTTGTAGCAGGTCCGGTGCGATTAGCCCCCTGCGGATCGCTGTGGTTAAGAAGCCAGGCGCTTGAATTCATGAGCTTGAATGCGATTGCCGCTTCCTCTATTGCCTTGGGTCAGCCCATTATTTCCAACGGGGGAAATATGGCCTTTCGACGCCGAACGTTTCGTGAATTGAACCCGTATGCCGATAACATCAAACACCCTGGGGGTGACGATGATTTGTTGATGCACCGGATAGCTTTGACTTATGGCCCTGATGCAGTGGCTTTCTGTGCAGATCCTCAAGCCATGGTGGATACTCCCCCAGTGGGTGCCTTGAGGGAATTTCTCCAACAACGTATTCGTTGGATATCCAAACAAAGCGCATACCCGGATCCATGGGTTAGCGGGATACTCAAGGCGGTTTGGTTGATGCAGGTTATGATTGCCGTGGGGCTACTCGCAATTTTCTTTGGAGATTGTGGAGTTGGAATCGCATGGATTTCTTTGAGCGCTTGGTGCATCAAAGGCTTGATGGATGGCCTTTTTACTCGTAGCGCTATGGGGTTTTATGGGATCAAGGCAGGATGGGGTTTGTTGACGCTGACCCATTTGTGGTATTTGCCTTACACTTTGTATGTGGGGCTTATGGGGTACAGGGGTCAATTTGTATGGAAAGGCAGAGCCTACAAGACATGAAGCGTACTTTGTAAGGATGAAAAAGCGATCGGCATATGGATGGGCAATGGCCTTGAGCGGGCTTTACCTCTTGATTTGCATGGGCTTCGCGTGGGTTGGGGTTTATTTCTTACCCGATTCTACTTTGTATGCCAACCAACAGAGTCCTGATAGAGCTGTCTTGCCCATGTTCAGTCAAGGCGAGATGAGCCATTGGTTGGGCACGGATTCCATGGGGAGGGATTTATGGAGTCGCTTGGTCTGGGGAATCCGTATTTCGATGGGTACGGGTTTGATGGCAATGGCACTATCGATTGCTTTGGGGACTTTGGTCGGCCTTATCGCAGGGTATTACCGCTCATGGGTGGACCGAGTCCTCTCTTGGTTCATGCAAGTTTTGTGGTCGCTGCCTTCGGTGATGTTGGTGCTGGCCTTTTCGTTAGCGTTAGGTAAAGGATGGTGGCAAGTTATGTTGGCCATTGGATTGACGATGTGGGTGGATGTCGCCCGAATGGTAAGAGGGCAGGTTATGGCGCTGAGGGAAAGGGAATTCATGCTTGCCGCCCGGATGCTGGGCCTATCCGATTGGAGCCAGATGATCAACCAACTGCTTCCAAACTTGTACAAACCGTTGATGGTGATGGCTTCTTCTGTATTTGGTTCGGCCATCCTGTTGGAATCAGGATTGGGTTTTCTGGGGCTAGGGGTGCAGCCCCCGGTACCATCGTTGGGCATGATGCTCAAAGAGCATGTACCGTACCTTTTGATGGGCTCCCCTCATTTGGCATTAGCGCCAGGTTTGCTGATATTCAGTCTTGTGTTTGGATTCAATATCTTGGGGTCAGCCTTGTCGGCTTATTGGGATACGCCTCGTTCGTCAGAGGGGTAGCGCGCATCCATTGCAGTAATCAATGCGAGGCTTGACCAAAACAGCAAGGCTGTTTTGTCCATGTCTAAATAATTGTTAAGAAAACCGTGGGTATAATAGGTCACCAATCCTAGCAATGCACAGAGGAGAATGAGCCGGTCTCGATGATGTTTTTCGTCTTTTAGCCTGTACCATAAGGACATACCACGTTGAAGAGAGGCTAGGAGTATGCCCACGAAGAAAAGAAAACCGGGAATCCCGGATTCGACCAAAGGACCAAAGTACTCCGAGTGAATTCCTCCCACGTCCGCGTTGTTGGTGCTGATGATGGTTTTTTCGTAGGGATTTTGGAAGGGAGCGTATTCCATCATGTAGGTTCCAGGTCCCCATCCCAGCCAGGGTCTTTCGGTGAACATTCGTAATCCGGAAGCCCAACGGTTGAGTCTTTCGAGGTTGGAGGCATCACTTCGCACATTGGAGATGGATTTCAAATGCTTGTCGAGGCGATCTTGCGAGTCGGTTTTGTTCCGCATCAAATACATAAGCAGAGGTCCGCTGTTCAGGGCGACCAGGGTACTGGCAATAACCGCTAAAAGCATCAACCACCGAAATTGAATCTTAAATTGTAACAGTATATAAAAAGCAAAAGCTGCCGCAAGACTAACCCAAGCTGCCCGGGTATAACTCATGATCACTGCGATGAGCAAGACCACCAGTAGCGCCAACAAGAGTGGACGTATCCAGACCAGACTGAGGAAGGCATGAGGGCGTAGAAGGTGCAGAGTCACCAAGGGAATTAGAAAGCCCAGCATGGCCCCATAAATCCCGTGATTGATCACAAATGGTTCTGATGCCCAGTAACTAGCTTCTTTGGTAAATCCATCTTCGGCATGGTGCCAAAGGCTCCAAATGGCCACAAAGGTGAGGGGTAAGAGATAGAGCCACCAGAAACGAATAGCCTTATTGTTTTCACGAAAAAGCATGATGGCTCCGAAATAACAAGGGATAATTTTCCAAGCATTTGACAGAACGAATTTGAACGAAACCAAGGGTTGTGACGATGCAGGAATGATGTAGATCATCCAGAGCATCCACAAAAGGATGCATACCGTGATGGGGTTTCGAAGCACCACAGACGAAGGAGGTTCAAGGAGTATCCATCGTGCAATCAAAGCCCCACTGATCATGATCATCAAGGGGTCCGTAGGAATTTGAATTGCGAAACCCAAGGATGGGTCGTCGATTAGCACACTGAGTGGAGTGAGCATGGCCAAAGTGTAGAGAGCCCAATCCATCCGGTACACCACAAGCAGTCCCAAGCCCAACGCAAAGGGCAAGAGCAAGACCCACCATTGTTCGGCATAAAGCCCCAAGCCCAAGGTCAGCGTCCATACTGTGCCAGCAATGGCCATCAACCACCACGGCCTCGTTCCCACAATGGGCATACGACTTTGACCTGAATTCTTCACCAACGGGAAGGAGTGATCATTCGCGAAGCGCCCGGATATTCTGCATAACAATCATGCCCAGGGAGGCAAGCAAGAGCGATCCGCTACCGGACAAGACCACCACCAGCCAACGGATAGGATACACCTTTTTTTCGGCAGGTCTGGCTGAATTCACCAAGAATTTGACAGGGAGGACCTCCTCGAGGTCAACCCGGGAACGGTCGTAGCGTATTCTGATTTTGACCAATTCTTCGTTTTCCTTTTCGAGCTGTTCTTTGACCGAATTGTAGGCCCCCCCGTAGCGCTCGAGGCTTTTCAGTTGACGATTCAAATCAAGGAGCGAGGCCTCGTTGCCCTTGAGACGGGCCATGTTGTTGATAATGGCGGTGTCGCTTTCGGAGACTTTCAGTTCACGAAGAATATTCAGTTTTCCTTGGGCTTCTGCTTTGGCCGATGAGGACTGCACTTGCAATTCGGTGACGTGATCCGTCTGCAAATCATAATCAAAAATGCCTTGGGAACGAAAGAAATTCAACGAATCGTTCAAACGTTCAATCCAGGCCTTCTTGGACTCGTATTGTGTTTGAACAATTTGAAAAGACTTCTCGGCTTGTTCGTGTTGAATTTTGTTTTTGGTGAGATCCAAGAGGGAGGCAATGGTGTTGGCAATATCGGCAGCCATGCGCGGATCTTTGTCGCGAACGGTGATTTCCACAGACATGTACTCTGTTCTTTGGAACTGGATGAGTTTATCGTATTTCTTGTTCAGGCGGGTGAATCGAAAGGCTGCATCATCAGGAATTTCATAATGCTCCATAAGCCGAAAGCGTCGAATTACACTGTCGCGAATTTCATCGGAATACAAAATTTGAATGAGCTGGTCGCTTTGCTCTTCGGCACCAAACTCCAATACATCGGTCTTGTCCGAGGGGTTGTCCGAAAGCAGAGCCTTGGAAATGGAATTAACGGTGGCTGGATAGAAGACCACTTTGGACTCATATAGAGGCGTTATAAACCAAGAGGAAGAAAAAACAACGCCCAAAACTGACCCGCTTAAGCCGGCGATCATCAAAAGAACACGGAATTGCCAGAAGAAGGCAAAAATACCGGAAGAATCAAATTCGGATTGGGATTGGTTCATAGACAAGTTCAAAAGTCTAAAATTAGGTCAAACGGCTGTTTTTCGTGAAGATCCAGCCCAAGGCAAGAGCGAAACCAATGCAGGTAACAAGCCCTTCTTGCCAGAGGCCCAAAGGGTAATTCAACAAGGCAAAGGCGCTGACAGTGATAAAGCCAATGGCCAACAAGGCAGCAACGGACTTCCATAAATGCTTCCAGGGGTTCCATTCGTATTCCACGCTGACCAGAGCCCATTGGGCAATCATGGCCAATGTGTGGGTAATAGCACAGGCCTGCGCAGCCCCCAGGGCACCCGATTCAGGCACCCATAGGCCCAATAAAAGGAAATGGATCAGAAGGGCGACCGAATGTAAGGGGATTAGTTTGCCAAAAGCACGATGAGCCGTGAGCAAGGATCCCAGCAGGACATTAAGCGCCATTGGCAGGAATGCGAGGATGTGCCAGCCCAGAATGAGGTAAACTGGCGTAGTGGAGACCGATGCGGGGTACCACCATGCCATCCATTCCTGCAAGCGGGGGAAAGCAATAAAAATTCCCGCCAAGCCGATTCCAATCAAAAGGGAGGCGGACTGATTCAGCAAACGATGAATTTGCTCCAAATTGCGTTCAAGAAATGCAAATCGGCCTACCCACATTTGACCCAACAGCAAAGGAAGCATTAAGACTGCATCCAACAAACGATATGATGCGGCGTACCATCCTTGGTCGAGGGCTCCCCCGTTTCCCCACAATCGTAACACTACCACATCCAAACGGAAATAAGCGGTCATGATTAAGCCCAATACTCCAAACGGCAACCATGTTTTCCACCATATTTTTTCGGTCCTAGAATCGATCAAATCGACAAATGAATTCGGTTGGGGTTGATCTAATTTAGTCTCCGATTTGGAATGGTGAATGAATGCAGAAATTATTGTAATTGACATAGCTCCAATGACTTGTATAATTACAAAATCATGAAGTATATTCCCGGTCCAATACGCTTTGCCTTGCAACAAAGGCACAGAGAGCAGAATCATAATCGCCTTATCACCCGCACTCAAAATTCCTTCCAAAACAAATTTTTGTTGACCTGCCAGACCTGCTCTCCACAAAAGATTGAGAAACATGAGACCTTGAAGGACGCCTAGGAGCGAAATCCATAACAATGAGTCACCTCCAAAACCAAGTCCCGCTGCAATACCCAAGGTTCCCATTAGGTAAATCACCCACAAAATTCCTTTGAGTCGAAGCATGCGGGACATTTCTCCTCCCTTGAATCCTCCCGAAGCAATCCGCTGATTCCAATAATTGGCCATGCCCCCATCCAACAAAACGGCCAACAACAAGGAAAGATTGAACCATTGGTAATAAGTGCCGTAGGCTTCTGGTCCAACTTGGTTTTGGATACTTCGATCGATCCACAGAATCCACAAAGGCTTTACCAAGGCATTGGATAGCCAAATAGCGAGGGAGTTGCGATAAAAGGAGTAAGACACGGCCTCAAAATTAGGGGTATTACGCAGAAGCGTGGTTTATGCTCAGATTTGCAGTATCGTGCGTAACGAAAGACTATATTTCGTGGTTTCTGCCCTTGTGGGGGGCTTATGGGGATTTGGCGCCTTGTGGTGCCGATTCCAAGCCCTATTGAGGTGGAACAAAATGCGGCCCCATGGAGAGGGTCCACAACGGATTTTGGTCATCCGTATGGATGAATTGGGGGATATGGTGACCACGTTGCCCATGCTTCTAGCGATCCGGTACGAGAACCCGCGTGCCGTAGTGGATTTGTGGTGCAAACCCATCCATAAGGACTGGTTGGCACCGCAGGGGTTGGTGAATACCTTTTGGACAGGGGACTGCCCCACGGGGAAGGAACGCTATGATTGGGTTTTGGAATGTAGGGGGAATTGGCAAACCCTGGGCTATGCCCTTAGGACATGGCCTCAAGGACGTCGTGATCGAGGGAGCATACGCCTTTGGAGGCGTCTTCGGGGCCAAGTCCAGCTTCACGAATGGGATATCAACATGAAGATAGCCGCACCCTTGCTGAATTGGACAAACGGCCACCGTGATTATCAAAAAGATTATGGCTCCCTGCTGCATGGAGAAGATCCTATCGCCGCGGCCGATATCAATTTGTTCAAACAACGATTGGATTTAGGCCCCTATGTTGTTTTTCATGCAGGAGCAAGGAAATTGTTGCGAAGGTGGTCACTTCAAAGCTGGGCAGATTTGGCCCGTCGATTGCACTTTGATTTTCACTTTGATATTGTGTTTGTGGGGACTCCCGAAGAGCGCCCGGATGTGGAGTGCATCCAAGGAAAACTTGATTTTGAAACCTTTACCTACATGGAAGGCCGTTCGATTCGGTATCTTCTTCCATTGTTGGCGCAGGCCTCGCTCATGATTGGTAACGAAAGTGGTCCCATGCATTTGGCCTCGGCGACCGGTTGCCCCGTTGTTGGACTTTTTGGGCCAGGGGAGCCTGAAATCTTTTCCCCCAAAGCTTCTAATTTCAGAGCATTGCACGTCAAGTTGCCTTGCAACCCCTGTGGTCAAATCCGATGCGTTCACCCGGATAATCCTTGCATCAACCGCATTGCCGTGGATGAGGTGATGAACGCTGTGCATGATTTGTTTTAAACTTTTGGATGATGAATGCCCTAACGCTACCCAAATAACCCTATGTTCAATGGATTTTGGTTGGTTTGTTAGCCTTATTCGCCGGATGGGTGTATCGTGATGTTCCCAGCCAACGCCTAACACGCTTGGATGACTCCATCTTTATTGAGGAAAATTATTCATTCAATCGGGATAAATCAGCCTATTCCAAAGCCCTGACCCGGGGAGTGTTTCGAGAAAAAGGAGACAGTTATTATCGCCCACTCTTGTTATGGAGTTTTGTGGCCGATGCCCGTATGCACCAGTTGAAGCTATAAGGGTATTTGCAAACCAACGTTCGTTTGCACCTGTTTTTCTTGTGTTTTGCTTTTTGCAGCTTTATGCTCCATTGGGCTTACGCCTTTGAGCGCTTGGGTTCTTGGGTTGCTTTTTGCGGTTCATCCTGCCTTGAGCCAGGCTGTGGCGTGGATTCCAGGAAGGAACGATTCTTTGTTGGCAGTAGTGACCTTCATTGGAATTCTTGCTTTGGTTCAGTATTGGACAAGAGCAAATAGCTCTGGTTGTTGTTATGGGGTTTGTTCGGGTTAGCAGCCACGCTGACTAAGGAAACAGGGGTGGTGATCATGCCAGCCACGGTGGTTTTGGTTTGGGCTTTTCGGGGATTGCCTCAATCATCGAGAGTTTGGATTGCTCTTGGATTGCTCTGGTGCGTCGCCCTTGGGCTATGGGTATGGGGTCGGAATGAGGCTGAAACGGTAGGAACAGGTCTAAATCCCGTCAATTTATGGGCTTTGTTTTGGGAAAGGACTCCCATTCTCTTGCAGTATTTGGGCAAAACATTTTTGCCTTTGAATCTATCAGTCTTTCCCATGCAGGCGAATACGGAATGGCGGTGGGGACTTGTTGCTTTGGGCATCCTGGGATTATTGGTTTGGTGGACTCCTGCTCAAGATCGCCGCCGATGGGTTGGGGGCCTGGCCTTTTGGTTGCTCTTATTATTGCCAGCGATGGTGGTTCCTCGAGGCTTGAATGATCAAGTCTTTGAGCACAGACTCTATGTTCCTACGCTGGGCTTATGGGCGGCATTGGGCTCTTCGAATTTGGTTCTTCAACAATATACAGGATATTGGGGGGCGACGCTTTCTTGTTTGATCCTCATTTGGTTTTGCAAATCAATGTTAGCAGAAAGGCTATCTTTGCCGATGAGTTAGCTTTCTGGAAGGATGCGGTAGATCATTCTCCGTCATCGGCCTACGCTCACGTCATGTACGCGATTCGTTGCAATACGGTGGAGGGACTACCTAGGCCAGGTTTGGCGGCGGCTCGTAAGTACATACACAAAGCATATGCTATAGATTCCAAGGAGAAATACGTCAATCATTACATGGGATTACTGGCCTTGGAGGATGGAAAATTCAAGGAGGCTAATCGTTTTTTGAACGGGAAATTTCCATAACATGGTTGTCAGATAGCTATTTTAACCGAGCCAGGGCTTTTTTGAATTGGGTGACAAAAGAGGCTCTGCTCGCTGTCTTGAAGAATTCTTGCGCCTTCAGTCTGGTGATCCGACAGCTACCAACAATCTCACCCTTCTGTACCGTGAGCTTGGAATCACGTCGCCATGAAAGGGTGTGGATTATTTAAATATCGACCTTAATTTTACTCTCTTATTAAAAAGCCCCCCCGTATGATTTCAAATTACTATCGTAATACCAGGACTTTCAGGTTGTCCTTCATATTGTTAATTGGATTGCTAGGGATTTTGATGCAGTCGACACGAGCCAAGGCCCAAGATGATGCGCTGGCTATTCTTGCCGGTGGTACGGAAGATGCTAACAAACTTCTTGGCGCGTACATTTCCCCGATGGGGCAGAGTTTTTCGATGGCTTTGGGCCAAAACTGGTTCAATACCGCGAATGCCCTCAAGACCCTGCGCGTCAATGTCCAAGTAGGGGTGACGTTGATTCAAATTCCGGACCAACACAAGTTTTTTGATCCGGCTACGCTGCAATTGACAACCCTCAAAGCCGTTGGAGGCAATCCCAATGCCGTCCCTACGATTGCGGGAGACCGGAGCGCAATGTCCCCTCAATGGGTCATTACGGGGTCGCTGCAGGATTCTACAAGCCCTGGAGGAACGAGGCCTTTCGAATATCCCGCCTTGGGGGAAATTTTCCAGGGCTTGGGTTTATCCATGACATTTACACCCTATATCCAGGCCAATATTGGTTTGATGAAGAATACGGAACTAAGTATTCGTTATGCCCCAACTCTTGATTTATCCACGCTGGGTAATGGTATAATTCCTGAGAACATTCTTTCTGGCAAAATTAATTTTTGGGGTGTTGGCGCGAAGCACGAATTGTTGCAGTGGATTCCGGTGGTCAAGGTGTTACCCTTCAGTTTGAGTCTGTATGCCAACCATTCGAGGATGAGTTACGAACTGGATACGCGGATAGAGCCATCTGCGTTTACAGCCTACAATGTTGCTCCAGGCGTTCAAGTAACTAACCGTACCATTAGAGGTTCACAAGATTTCTCGAAGCAACAATTATTTATGGAGGGAAGGGCAACCGGTTTGGGCATTGTATTATCCAAGAAAATTTTGGCCTTCACCCCCTATGCGAGCATTGGTCTTCAAAGCTCTTCTTTCACGTTGGCTGTCAAAGGAAATTATGCCGTACGTTCCGGATTAATCCCCAGCCCTAACAATCCCGCCAACCTCACCGAAGAATGGACCAGTATCAACAATCCCTTGGATATTCAAATCGACAGCGAGCAACAATTGCGTATGGGTTTGGGTCTGCGCTTCAAACTTGTGTTGCTTGCTCTACATGCCGAGACTTTTACTATAGGGCATTTTAAAGGTTACTCTGCAGGAATTTCTTTGGGATTCTAGACTTTAGACTTTAGGGTTTGGTGTAGAAGCTTTGTGGTTATCCCACCAAACATGCCGGTTAGGCTTGAAGATTAAATCGAAAGCGCCTAAGGCCAACGCAAAGTTCATGAGCAGAAAATGTTCAACCCAATGAAACCTCGTTTTGAAGGGCTTCCATCGCAGAAACGGAAGAGTAAGTAGTTTGAACCCTACGGGCAAGACTAAACTCAAAGCCAGCCAATTCAATGCGAAGCTGTAGTTCTCACCCATTGGCCAATGCATGGCGATGAAGGCTGAACATGAACCATAGCATGCAAGAAGGAACCAAGGGCTTAACCACCGAAGGGCTTTGTGAGAAATGTAACAATAGGCTGTTTTGCGATAAAAGAGGAGGGATCTAAAAATCCATAAATTTTGGAGGTTTCCTTTCCCAAGGCGACGTTTTCGACGAAATTGAATTGCTCTGCTGCCTTCCAGCGGCATGCGGGCAACGGCCTTTTCGGCAAAGACCACTTGCGAATCGCGCTCCTGCAGCAAACGGGCAAACCAAAAGAAATCGTCCACCAGAAGTCCGTCCGGCGAAGGTTCGAATCTTTCCCATCGCATGGCCATCAAGGCGCCATATCCCCCAATGACGCTTCCCTTTCTGGATTCACCTTGTTTGGATAACATTTCTCCTTCCATATAACGCAGCTCTTGGGCAACAACGTTGTCGGGGAAGACGCCTTCATTGGAGGATTCGTGGCTATTCTCGGAGTTTGGTTTAATGTTAGCCTGCACACCGGCCACCATGGGATTTGAAAAGGGTAGTACTAGTTCGGCAAGGGTACGTTCTTCGAGGATGGCGTCCACGTCTGTCAAAACAAGTATGGTGGCTTCTGAGACCTTACCTTGATATTCTTGGTAGAGTTGATTGATGATCCCAGGTTTGCCAGTTCTTTTGGTAAATCTGTGGTGACGTAGTCCAGGGTATTCTAGGCACATTTGTTCCATCAGAAGATCCGTTCCGTCGGTGCAAGCATCGGTTCCGACAACCACCGTCAAGCGCGATTTGGGATAATGATTTCTGAAAACAGATTGAATTTTGGACTGAATTTTGGCCTCTTCGTTGTATGCCGCCATGAGGATGATCGCATTCGGAAACTCTTCCAAAGGCTCCCAATCCTGGGGCAACTTGGCGAGCCTTCGCATATGCCAAGGGTAAATTACGTAGGTGTGCAAAAGACCTAAACCAGCGATGCTTCCCACAAGGGCTATAATGGAGCATATCATACCTTTGACGGGTTTGCTTTGTGGTCATCCGAGGGGGATTGCAGCACTAGGCCCTTCAAGGCCATGATTTGTTGCGAATACGCGTCATGGTTACGAAATCTCTGAAGGGCATTTTCTGCTAAAACATATAATTTGTTAGGTGATTGCCTTAAATCTTTCAAGACTTGCGCAAATTGATTAGCATTTTCTGCATGCAGGTAATTTTCTCCAGAGGTCAACCCCATGCCTTGTACCCCTTGGGCTGTTGAGATCACAGGGACACCCAATGCCATGGCCTCCAGGACTTTGATTTTGAGGCCGCTGCCCATTCGCAAGGGAAAGACCATCGCATCACAAGACGACATAAATGTATCTGCGTCTTCAACTTCGCCATGAAAAAAGTAGGCAGGGCTTTCTTGTGCAAAAATGGCAGGGGCTTTTCGACCTGCGACATGAAATTCCGGTCGGTTCGGCCAACCTTCGGTGGCGGGTATCCATTCGTTGAGAAGCAACTGAACGGCATCTTGGTTCGGCAACCAATCCATGGTTCCAATGAAACCCAACTTGAGGGGTCTTTCTCCATTCCATGCCGGTGGTTTGGGCTTGGTATGGGGCTCTGTGGTACTGACCATGCTGGGCCAGTACCCCAATTCAAGCATAGATTCCTTGCGTTCAGGGGCCATAGCCCGGAGCTGATCCAAGTCATGGGGGCTGATGGCCAAAACGACATCCACTGATTGCACCGTTTGCCGCTCAAAGGCTTGCATTTTACGGTATTCACCATACATCCAAAGTCTTAGGGGATTCCATAGGGAAAGCGATGCTGCCTTTTGACGGATAATATCGCTTTCAATGTTATGAGACCTATACCAAACCTTGCAATGGAAACGCCTGAGAGTCTCTTGGTACAATGCCATGGGTAATCCTTCGAGAAGGACAAGATCTGGGCGATAAGATTCGATCGTTTGGCGTAGTATTCTTGTGACTTCCGAAGACCTGAATCGCAACAAATGATAAGGCAGAGGAGCATTCAAGACAGCCAAAGCCCCTACAAGCTTGATGCCGCTATCCAAGTCCACAATTTCCGTCAAATAATCACCGCGCATTGAATCTGGAAGGCTTGATGGATCAATTCGATTCCGGCTTGGATTCAAAACAAATCCTCTAACCTCACAGCCCAAATCTTCAAAAACCTGACGCATGTGTAAAACAGCCTTCACTCCGCCATCTCTGGAGGGATACGGTACCCGGTTGTACAATTGAAGTATTCGTAGGTTAAGGGACATGGAATTGTTGGCTAGATCGTATCTATAGCCGGAATGTTAGTTTTCTGTCCAGGTTCACCCTGTACAACAACCAAGTAGCCAGGGGCAGTAGGAAGAGGCTCGAAACCCACATCGCCCACCGCGGATCAAGACTGTCGTCACGACCTAATTTCTCACTGCTCATTGAAATCACATGGTATAACAGAAAGCAACCTATAGCCCATACAGTAGGCAAGCCCAAGCCGCCTTTGCGAATGATGGCACCCAATGGCGCTCCAACCATGAATAGCAAAAGGCAGGCAAAGGACAAAGAGAATTTTCGATGAAATTCAATGATATACCTTGCCAGGAGTCCTCTTCGATTACGCATTTCACGGTTTTTCATGTCCGTGTAGGATTTCACTGTTTGAATCTGCCGTAAGGCTTCTTGAATGAGGTCGGGGTCATTTTCAGACCATTGAGCAACACCAACAGGAGTTTGTGCGGACAGGGTCGCTAACGGCTCTGAAGATTCCGGCGTTGGCGCTCTCCCAAAATGATACTGCCCCAAGATGAGGTCATTCAGAGAGGAATCTCGACTTTGGTTGTCAAGACGGAGGGAGTCAATCGCTTTGGAAAGCTGTCTTGTGTTAAGCATGGAGTAATAATCCTTGAACAAGCTCTCGTCGCTACGGCGAAGTTTCAGTTGACTGAGGTCCAGGTGAATTTCTTGTTTACGAAATATAATCCGGGATTCACCGCTCATGGTCGCAGAGGACTCGGCGGAACCTTGTTCGGTGTAGTTGAATCCATCTTCCAGCTGAATAGTTAGAAATCGCTGATCCTGGCTGTGGATCAATTTGCCACGACGCGCTATGGTTACTCGGGGATATGCCCCTCCGGAATTACGATCGTAAATAATAATATCGTGCACTGTTTGCTGGTCCGCATCCCTACGACGCACCATAAGGCTGTATCCCTCAATGTCTTTGTAAAATATCCCCGGCTTAATGGCAAGCGCAGGCTTTTTCTGTTGCACGTCGTAGAGCAAGGAACCGAATTTGAGCCTAGAATTAGGCAGGATGGTATCCGAAAAATAGAAGGCAAACAAACAAATCAAAAAGACCAGCCCAAAAAGCGGCCGAAGGAATCGTAACAACGAAATACCAGAAGACTTGATCGCAGTCAGTTCTCCATGTTCCGCAAGCGCTCCGAGGGTCATGATGGAGGCTAGGAGGATGGCCAGGGGCAGGGCTAGGGGCACAAAACTCGCCGAGGCGTAGAAGATGAGTTCGGCGATCACCCACCATTCTAGCCCTTTGCCGACCAAATCGTCGATATACAGCCAGAGGAACTGCATGACCAATATGAACTGAACGATCAAAAAAGTCACCACCAAAGGCAGGACAAAGGCCTTGATCAGCATGGTGGACAAACGATTCATGGGGATACGACGGAATTGCTCTTTGGCTCAAAAATCGCCCCAAAAGCCCCGGAATCAAAACGAAGCGAAGACCGAAGTGTTATCTAAATATGGGACTATATCAGATTTACGAAAAGCAATGGTTGCCGGCGTCAGCCGAAACTCTGTGGGATTTTGTGGCCACCCCTCGCAATTTGGCCCGTATTACCCCACCACGCATGGGTTTTCAAATTCAAACCCCAGATTTGCCCCCGGTGATGCACTCCGGGATGATTATTGCCTACCGTGTTCGGCCCCTCCCGGGCTGGACCACTACTTGGGTGACCCGTATTTCGGAAATCGAACACGGCTCCTACTTTGTGGATGAACAGGTTCTAGGCCCTTACCGCTTCTGGCATCACGAACATCGACTCACCCCGGGAGATGGTGGCACCTGGATGGAAGATAGAGTTTCATATATCCCGCCTTTGGGCTTCCTGGGTGATTTGGCCCAGCGTCTCTTGATTCGAGGTCAGCTCCAGGAAATTTTCGAATACCGCCAAAAGGCGATGGAGGCCCTTTTCCTAGCCCCTTAGACTTTTTCCCAACCCTTTGACTTGTGTCAACCACTTACCGTAAACCTTTCCTGCCCACCAAAATCTGTCCGGTCTGTAGACGTAGCTTTACTTGGCGCCGCAAATGGATTTTGAATTGGGAGCAGGTGCGATACTGCAGCAAGAAATGCAGTTCCAAAGCTCCTTGATGTATATTTGCCGCCCATCAACCGCCCAAAGCGGTCTTTTTGTTCATTGAGGCGGGGTAGCTCAGATGGTTAGAGCGTAGGATTCATAACCCTAAGGTCGGCAGTTCGATTCTGCTCCCCGCTACAATAATTAGAACTCCCGACTTCCGTTGGGTTGGAACGTGTAGCGGAAGGTGTAGTGGCGTTGCAGTTTGTATTTGACAGAATCGGGTTCGGTGACCGCTGGGGTAACGCCCCCCTTGTAATAATTGAGAATTTCGACTTTTGCAAATTTGCCCGAAGAGGTGCGGATGACGAGGATTTTGCCGGGGATCGGACGCACCAGTTGCTCGGCCTGGGAGTAGGTGTACCAGGACCGGCCACTTCCAACCGGAATGGCGTAATTGGGCGCGGCATCCACCCGAAATGTTGAATCAGCAGGAATGGATTTGAGGTCGGCAAAGAGCCCTGTCCAAACGAAGGCCCCACCCTGCCCTGGCCCGCTGCTGCCCGAATTGCTGATGATCGTGGTACCGCGGAAGCCCAAATCCCAACGATTGGTGGCTGAGTCGGTGGAGGGGATGATGGAATTGGTCTCCAAGCTGTAGAAGGTGAATTTGCCAGCGCCGTAAGGCATCCCGCCGAACGGAGGTACCCCGGGGGTGATCCCAATAATGGTATCGGCAATGAGGTTCTGAACCGTAACTGCCTGCAATCCCACCGGAGGGATGATGGGGTTGTTATCATCGCAGGCGATGGTGAATGCCGCTAAGCCAAGAAAAAGAGCGATGACTTTAAAAGAAAGTGTTTGTTGGGCAATGGTTTTCATTTCTGGGAAATTGGGTTTCTAAGAGATTGGGGTACAGACGTGGTTTTAGAACGTGGGGCGCCACTCAAATTGAATAAACAACGAACGTGGGTTAAGGTTTGGCACAAAAAACGCATCGCGATAGTTAAATAAATTATCAATTCCGGCTTGCAATTGAAGTACCACCCCGGACCTGTTCAAGGTGATGGGCCCGCCTCCCACCAGCCGATGCACTGCAAAGCCGGAGGCGCGCAAATCCTGGCGGTTGTACAAACCATTACCATCGGTATCGGCTGTTATCCATGAGGAACGATAGGTAGATTGCCAGCGCGCATAGTATCCACCCCGAAAATTCCGGGTCCAGCTCAATTGAATTTGCTGGTTGGATCGAAAGGGTAAACCTCGGTAATCCGATGCCTGCATTAGGCGGCTAAATCCTTCCTCATCGCGGGTATAGACTTCTTTGTTACGGATACGTGTCCAATCTTCGGGCCGACCCGTCCATAACATTTGCCAACCAAATTGCAGTACCCACAGGGGTTGCTCCAATGTAAGTTTATTTTCGATTCCTGCGGTATAGGCTTGATTAACGTTCAGATACGAAAAAATTTGAGCCCCATCCGTTTGAATGGCGATTGGTCTGATGTCGATCATGTTTTGGAGAAGATGAGCAAATCCGTGGATTTCCCATCGCCAATCGATGCCTTGGTTTCTTTCATACTGGGTACGCCCTAATTGCAGGGAGGTTGAATACTCCGGCCTCAATGACTGGAGGAGATTGTATTCAGGGGTAAGCGAGGACAAGAGTCCTGCTGTATCCAAAGCGGCAATGACTTGTTGGGCATTCAAGCTCCCCAGAACCCGGTAATTCCCGGCGGCTGGGTTGATGAAGTTGAGATATAATTGCCTAAAGTCCGGAGTTTTAAAGCCACGAGCTACCGATAATTTCCAATTAATCTTGGGACTCTGCCACCATTGAAGCGCCACTTTAGGACTCCAGGCCGAACCAAAGAGTTGGTATCGGTCAAAGCGAACTGCTGCGATTATCGACCCCCTATCGCTCAAGCGGTAATCCAATTGTTGGAACACATACCACACTGGATTTACTTTCTCTGCTGAACCTTCGCCGTAACGCTCACTACGAATGGCGTCTCTGACTGTTCCCATACCGTAAACCCATTCCGATCTGGGGGAAGAAGTCCAAATCCCTTGCCATTCCGCTTTGAGATATTGTTGTTGGAAACCGTCGCTGTAAAGGGGTCCATTATCATTTTCTAATCGTTGATTTTTATCAAAACGACTTCCGTAAAGGCGTAAACGTCCTTTGTAGTTTTGGTGACTTCGGGTTGGTTGATGCACCCAGTCAATCCGGAGGTTATGTTCCCCGTTTTCTTCCGTTCCCTGTGTTTCAACCCGCTGCCCGTTGGTCACTGCGGATAAGAGACTTTCGCTTTGGTCGTGGTTACTGCGCCATTGGGCCAAAACCTGGTGATCTTGGTGAGGTGACCAGCGTATTTTTTGTTGCTGCGAAAAGCGTTTCAGTGGACTGAGCAAGGGGGACTGCGTAAAAGGCCGCAGGCTGTATTGATCGGTTTGAAAATAATGGATTCCACCATTCCAATAAGCGGGCTGACTTTTGCTAATCTGCTGCTGGGCCTGGATGCCCAGGTCCAGGGAGTTGAGGGTGCCGATGCGAAGGGAGGCCGATCCCTGGTTTTTGTTGTTCTCGGAATCGTCGGTGACCAGGTTAACAACCCCGCCCAATGCCTCGCTACCGTACAAGGCTGAGGACGGACCTTTGACGATCTCGACTCTTTTGACCTGGTTCAAACCCAAGCGCTGCAGTTCGAGGGTTCCTGCACTGCGACCGATGAGGGGCTCACCGTCCAAAAGAATGAGGTTGTACTCCGGCCCCAGGCCTTGGATTTGGATGCCGGTCCCAAATCCCTGTTGAAGGATCAAACCGCTTTGGTCTTGCAAGAGATCGCTTAGGCGGAGGGTGGCCGAACGCTTAATTTGTTCCTCCGAAATCACTGTCGCTGGGAGGGGAAGGCTGACTGTGCTTTTACGGTTACGAGTCCCGGCCACGAGGACCTCGCGTAACCACGGCGCATGCACGAGGGTATCCGGGCTTGGTTTGGGCAGGTTTTGAGCGATGATGCCTTCGTTGAGACAACAAGCCAAGCTTCCCAGGAGAAATAAAAAGAGCCTCAGGGCTGGGCGAACAAGCAGACAACGCATGCGGCCGCGAAATTAGGCAAGGCATGCATCAGCCGAGCTATAATCCGGCCTTTATCTGGGCCTTCATTCGGCCATTTATCCGGCCTTCTTCGCCTCCCCCATGCGGTCCTCCAAAAAGGACGCAGAGGTATTTAGGGTCGCTTCACCAAGCGCAGCTCGGCCCCCCGCCCCTTGGCATCCCCAACCTTGAGCATATAAACCCCCGGGGCAGCCGAGGACAGGTCCAACGGAAGGGGTTGCTGAGGGTCGTTCCAGGTTCCTTGGGACCAACAACGGCCGTAGGCATCGGTGATTTGGTAGCGGATTCCATCACGGCTTGTGACTAACGCGGAGAATGAGCCGCCAAGCTCCACGGTTATTTGGTCTTGGGCGGGGTTGGGGTAGGCGCGCAGGCTCAGCGGTGTATGCTCCAACGTTTTGAGCGAGGTCAACGTGGCGTAAAAGAACTCCGCAGTTTTCTGGATAATAAAGTTCGCCGTGGAGGTATCGGTCAGGTCATGCCCTAGCGTCGCAAAACTGTGTAATTGGGAACGCGCCCCCAGTCGTTGAATGCGGGGATGCAAGAGGGATGATCCGTCCAATTGCAAAATGGGGTTGCTCAAAAAGGTAGCGTAACCTCTGGCATAGGGAACCACATCATCTTGCATTCCGTGAAAATGCACCGTGGGATGCACCGGTGCCTGCAGCAATTGGGAATCCAAAAGCGCCCCCGCCATATTAAAAACCCCGTGGACCCTGGAGGAATAACCGGGATTCCCGGACAGGCCTTCCAGCCCCCCGCCAACAACTCGTAACATATTGCGAACTAGCGGAGTAGCCAATGCCGTATCCCGAAAATACGCTGCATGCAAGGCCGTGATGGCGCCTGCCGAATACCCCCCGATAAAGATTTGATTGGTATCGATAACAAAAGGATTGAGACCGCTTTGACCCGGAACTCCAACGGCCACACTTCGCCGCAGAAAGCGAACCGCCGCCTTGGCATCCTGGGTTGCCCGGATGGCCGCCTTGGCAAATTCGGCATCCAAAGGAGTGGTGATGCCGATACTAACGCCAAGTCGATAGGAAGCCGTCGCTGTAACATAACCCCGCCTGGCAAATTCTTGGCAGAGACGGGTCATCACCGCATCGTTTCGGGTTCCACCCACAAAGGAACCTCCATGAAAAAACAACATCACGGGGCGGGGAGCTGCATTGGCCTCCACCGGTAGGTACAGGTCCATGGCCAGGGTTTGGTTGGTGCCGTTGGAGGCAACGGCCTGCCCGTAGTTGATACCGTTGAGGGTCTGGACCTGGGCGATGACCGGCTGCAAGTACCGTTGGGCCGAAGCCGGCAGAAGGGACACAAGGAACAGAGCCACGAGGGCCCATAACCTGTTCAAGGGGCGCGAGGAAAGGTTGGTCATTTTGAAACTAATTTAGAACGAAGTTAATCTAGTCCAGTATGAAAGGAGCCGGCAACCTTGCGGCCAACAACTCCCAAGGCAACTCCAAAAGGGTTATGCAAGCTGTCTTGGTGGCGGCACTGGGGTATTTCGTGGATATCTACGATTTGGTCCTCTTCAGCATCGTTCGCGTGAGTAGCCTTCGCGATTTGGGGGTTGCCGATATCCAAATGGAGGGGGACGGGGTCTATATCCTGAACATGCAAATGGTTGGGATGCTGCTCGGAGGTATTGCCTGGGGGGTGATGGGGGACAAGGTGGGTCGACGATCGGTTTTGTTTGGGTCTATTTTGTTGTATTCCGCTGCCAACCTTGCCAATGCCTGGGTCCAATCCGTGGAGCAATATGCCTGGATACGCTTGATTGCTGGTTTTGGATTGGCGGGCGAATTGGGTGCTGGGATTACCTTGGTCAGCGAATTAATGACCCCTGAACGCAGGGGTCACGGGACGACGGTGGTGGCCACCGTGGGTGCGGCCGGGGCGATTTTGGCCGGGGTGGTTGCTTCCAATTTTACCTGGCAAACGGCGTATGTTGTCGGCGGTGTTCTGGGATTTTCGCTTCTGTTGTTACGATTTGGTGTCATGGAATCCGGAATGTTTGAACAGACCCTCAAGGCCAAAGTAAGCCGTGGGGCCTTTTGGAAATTATTCACGCCTCGGTCGCGGGCTCTTTTGTTTTTGAATAGCATTCTTATAGGGGTTCCTATTTGGTTTTGTGTCGGGATTTTGATTACTTTTTCCCCTGAATTGGCTAAGGAATTGGGGGTGGAAGGCATGGTCAATCCCGCCTATGCCGTGATGTGTACTTATGCCGGGCTGACAGTGGGGGATTTCCTCAGTGGTGCGCTCAGTCAGTGGTTTCAAACCCGCAAAAAAATCGTTCGAGCTTTTCTTTATTTCACCGTGGTGATGGTTGGCGTTTATTTGTCCGGTCGCGTTCATTCGTTGACCGGTTTCTATGTCCTCTGCGGTTTGTTGGGCTTAGCAACGGGTTATTGGGCGGTTTTTGTTACCATGGCTTCCGAACATTTTGGGACCAATCTGCGGGCTACCGCCACCACCTCCGTTCCCAATTTTGTACGGGGCTCCACGGTCTTGATTACCCTGGGCTACCGATACGGACAGACCTGGACGACCAAGACCTATGCGGCTCTTGCTGTAGGCATGGTTTGTTTGGGGCTCGCATTTGTGGCCCTGTCCCGCCTCCACGAAACCTGGGGCAGGGATCTAGATTTTCAGGAGGACTGAGGTGGGTCTCAACCGACTTAGGGCTTCAGAGCATAGCGCTGCATGAGTCCGCTCAGATGAAATTACTGAAAGACATTCCGGTTTGGCAGCAAGTTATTTCAACTTGGTTCACCAATCAATTCCAATAAACATTAATAGGATAAACCAAAGTTTTTGATAGTTGTAATACGATTTATCATTTTCGCCAAACAAATTCTGGTTTCCGTTTGTGTCATCCCCAAAATTTCGTTTACATTGGTCAATGGGGTTAAGGCCAAGTTATAATTTTCGGAGCTTGTAACCCAAGACTTGGTTTCAAGTGGTGTATCCTTGACGATGAGTTTTCGATCTTGTTCTTTGGTGGATTATTCATTCCTGGATTCGTTGGATCGCTTCAAGGAATGGTGTGGGAATTTTGGAATCGAAGTCTCAATGCCTAGTTTAGAGGCCATGCAAAGCCTTTCGGATGATCTCAAATCTACGCGCTACCGTGTCCAAAGAATTTAACTTTTTGGTATCGATGCGTCACGTTTTGGGTATGATACTGGTATTGAGCGCGCTAGGTTCTTTTTATGGAACGGTTTTGGCGCAAGAAACGGCTTTACCCCAACGATCCCAAGTGGATCAGGTGCATGCTTGGTATGTTTGGAATGGTCAATATCAAATTCGTGGAAAATGGGGTCTCTACACGGAGTATCATTTTAGGCGAGCCAACCTCTTGAGTGAATTTCAACAGTCTTTGCTGCGTTTGGGGGTTGAATATAAACTCAGTCCGCAGGTATCCGGGATTCTGGGATACGGCCTCATTCATACGGGCGTTTACGGTGAACAGCCTTTGGCCCATCCGTTGGTTGAACACCGAATTTGGCAACAGTTGTTATGGAAATATCCCAACCGATTTGTAACGGTTTCTCAACGCCTGCGGATGGAAGAGCGATTTATCTCGAGTTTACACTCCGGTGACAAGGTTGCTTTGCCTGTTGAATACCGAATTCGTTATCGCCTTCAATTAGAGCGCAATTTTGGTTGGGGAACTTGGCTCAATCGTCAGCGCAATTTTTGGTGCCTATCGAACGAAGTTTTTGCCAACCTTGGACCCGATGTGGGGCTTAACCGTTTGGAGCAGAACAGATTCTATTGCGGTTTAGGTCATCGTTTTGGTAAGGAATGGCAGGTTCAGGCCGGTTACTTGAGGCAATTGGTGGTCAAGAAATCAGTTTACGAGGAGGAGGATAACCATACCCTGATGGTCATGGTTTCCCATACCCTGGCGTCATCCCCTAAACCTTGATTCTTAATTGACATAGGTTGGTTTAAGTACTTGTTTGACCTTGCGGATTTCAGACCCCGAAGGAAGAAATTTCCTGCCGTAGGATACAGAGTTCCGGGGGTTGGATGACTGGGGGCGTATCGTGGCTGGGCGCGGAGGAGTGGGGCGCTTGAACCGCCTCGTAACGCAGGGTCTCCACGGGGGCAGGGCGAAAGCAGGGTTGTAAATCGGCAGGGTCCGCATCGGGAGCCAACCAAACCCTTTGTTGGATGGAATCCAGGATAACGGGCATGCGGGATTCCCCGGATTTGCTTTGGTTGTGGACCAGGGCCATGGCGGGATTGGCTTGGGTGGTGACGATACTGCAACCGTGGTAAGGAATGCCGGTGGGAGTGGCTCCCCAGGCAGCGTAGAGACCGGCCAGGCACAGGGGCTCTTCGTCCGTTCGGCTCATTCGGTGCAGAAATTTGGCTTTGCCCTGATGGTGGTATTCGAAGAAACCATCCACGATGATTAGGCAACGCTGGCCCTTGGCCGATTCTCGAAACGAAGGCTTTTCCCACAGGGATTCCGAACGGGCGTTGAGGGTCTGCTTGGCCAGCTGGGAGGCCTGTTCACGATCTCGTACCCAAGGCGGGACCAACCCCCACCGAAAGAGTCGGGGCTTATGGGGCTCCTTTTGGGTGAAAACCAAGAGACGGGGATGCGCAAAACCATTGACCCAACCCAAGGGCGGTTCATTCCGGAGCAGTTCCTCCAATTCCTTTTCCAAAGCCGCAATCAAAGCCGGGTCATCGGCGCGATGCCTGGCATAATCCAAGCGGGCCTTGGTTAGGGAACTAACGGAATAACACATGTTGCGTGAGTGCGACACCTAGATCACTCAGGAGACGGGCCACCAACGGTGTCCCGGGATTGCGCAGGTGATCCGGGAGGCAAACTTGGTAGGTGGCTTCTTCCTCGCTTTGCTCCACGGCCAACGTCGCGAGTAGGCGGCCCAACCCATCGTAAAGATTCAAGCGGCTTGGTTGAAGATCGCCCGCCAGACCTTGGTTCCTTTGGGCGGGCCGGAGATACAGCCATTCTCCCTGCAGAGGTTGAGGATAAAAGAGCCAGGCCCGGCGTTGGTCGGGCCTGTAACCTGTAGCACCTTCATCCGAGGTTCCTGCCGGGGGCTGGGTGGGGGGCTGTATCCGTACAATCAAATGCGTGTAGGGATCGGTATTGGCCCAGCTATTTCCGTTGGTGGCCAGGTAAATTTCCTGGTTAGGCCCTACGGCGATATCCCGAAGTCGGCCGTAGCGGTTGTTGAGGTAAGCCATATCCGATACCACCGAATCTCCGGTCGCATTCAGCCCCAAGGCCCGTAATTGCTTGTTTTTGAGGATGGTCAACAAGAGTTTGTTATGAAATTCCGGGAAATAGGGGTTTTGGTAAAAGACCATATCCGAGGGAGCGATGGTCGGGGTATAGGCCACCAAAGGCTCGACAACGTCGTTGGCCTGGCAAAATGTGTTTTCGCTGGGGGTATTGCAAAAGCCCTCCACCGATGGCCAACCGTAATTCCGTCCTTTGCGCAACCATTGGATTTCGTCATCGGTGCTGGCACCGTGCTCGGACAAGAGGATGGAATCGTTGGGCATCCGTAACATACCCTGCACATTGCGATGACCGCGGCTATACACCGCAGAGCCAGGCCAGGGGTTGTTGGTCGGTACCGTACCGTCGGGATGAATGCGCAGGATTTTGCCGTTGAGGGAGCTCAGGTTTTGGGGGGTGCTGAGGTTTTGGGCATCGCCGGTGGACAAATAAAGGGTGGTATCCGCTCCAAAGACCATGCGGCATCCGTTGTGGGTTCCGTTGCCGGTGATATTATCCAGGATGGTGACGGGATTGATCAAGACCTGACCGTCAAATTCGTAACGCACGATACGTTCCTTGATGCCCCCGGATGAATAGGTATAGGCCACAAAGACATGGGGAACCGTCGGAAAGGCGGGGTGCAAGGCCATGCCCAGAAGACCGCTTTCGGATTGCTGGTAAACAATGGTTTGGAGATCCAAGACCACGGTTTTGGCTTTGGTGCTGCGGTGCACCCGACTCACCAGGCCGTGCCTCTCCGTCATCCACAGGTAATCGCCCTGCACCAGGATTTCCCAGGGTACATTCAGCCCACTGGCCACGGTATCCACCTGGCAAAGCGTCTGCCCAATCATCAGGGGACCCTGCCCGTGGACCGCCTTGGCCCAAAGCCCGCCGAGGACGACCGCCATCGATGCGCTCCAAAACCAAGCGCCGCGGAGGCCGCCGCTCATCCAGGCTCCGATTACGCCCTTGCAATGCTCAAAACGTTTTGTGTTCATACCCAAAACTAATGCAAGAAAACCGCAAAGGGCATGTGCCAAATTGCAGCATGAATGCTAAACAATCTAGTCAGCAGCCGGTGGTATCGGTTCGATTGCTGATCCAACAAAGCAAGACCTTGGTCGGGGTGGCCTTGCCTTACTTGCCGAAGGTCTTCCCAAGAATTCGGGCCTTGCCGGGTGTTCAATGGAATGCTTCTCAGCGGGTTTGGCAGTTTCCTTACAGCCCTGAAGTTTACAAGGCCATGAAAGATATCTTAGAGAACAAAGTCACTTTGGATTGTCAGGAGGCCGACTCTCAAATCGCAGAATTGGAGGCAAGGGCGCAAAGCGAAGCCGCTCACCAGATGGAATTTAGTCAGCTTGATGCCTGGATGCGATCCCAGCGGTACAGCCCTCAAACGATTAAAACGTATATGGATTCTCTGCGTGTATTGGCTCGATGGCTCAGCCCCGTTCCTCTGCACCAAATTCATGCCGAAGATTTGATTCAATTTAACATCGAATACATTTTAGCAAAAGGGTATTCGGCAACCTATCAGAATCAAATGATCAATGCCTTGAAATTGTTTTTAAAACGATTTGGTCATCCCCAAATGCTCCTGGACCAAATTCAGCGACCCCGAAGGGCGTTTCGCCTGCCTCATGTATTGTCCAAGCAGGAGGTCAAACGGATTCTGGAGTCGCTTATCAATCGTAAACACCGGGCTATGCTTTCACTCATCTACGCCTGCGGATTGCGTAGGAGCGAGGTTCTTAACCTCCGGCCCTCGGATATTCAGTCGGATCGGGGACTTTTGTTTGTTGGAAATGCCAAAGGCGCCAAGGACCGGGTCGTCCCCCTTAGTCCCAAATTGTTAATTCAATTAAGGGAATACTATCGTGATTACCGCCCCAAGGTCTTCTTGTTCGAAGGTCAAGGAGGAGGAAAGTACAGCCCCAAAAGCCTGCAATTGGTTTTACGACATGCGCTGGAAAAGGCCGGCATCCGCAAACCGGCAACCCTGCATTGGTTGCGGCATAGCTACGCTACCCACCTACTCGAAAGCGGAACCGATATCCGCTATATCCAGGAGTTGCTAGGCCATAGTAGTAGCCGAACCACCGAGCTCTATACCCATGTCAGCAATCGTCAATTGCAGCAAATAAGGAGCCCATTCGATGATTTGTGAGCGGCGGGGCTTTTATTGACATATTGAGTCAGAGCCGCTCAAAATTAGCAGCCATTTCATGATTGAGCCCATAGATATATCTACCCATAAACCTACACAAATACAACAGTTTTTGGGTACCTTGGCCATAGAAACCACCTCAATAAGTAAGTTAAGGGCAAGCTTGAACCAAAATTGCCCAATGGTTAAACAAATAAAAACAAACAAATAGAATGAAAAAGAAAAGTTTACTTCTTATCGCAGTAGCAACTCTAGGATTGACCGTTGCAACAATGGCGCAAAGCGTGCCATCTTATGTGCCAACAAATGGTCTTGTTGGTTGGTGGCCGTTTAATGGCAATGCCAATGATGAAAGTGGGAATGGGAATAATGGGACAGTAAATGGTGCAACTTTGACAACTGATAGGATTGGAAACCTGAACAATGCTTATAGTTTTGATGGTATAAATGATGATATTTATTTAAGCAATCAAACAAGTTTAGGTAGCCAAAACATATTTTCTATAAGTATGTGGATCAATATTAATTCATATGGTAGTGCACAACAATCATTAGACTACAGCACAATTTATATGAAGAATAATCCATGGT
>SXGR01110855.1_pt1 | contig 55950 bp, 42 predicted proteins | sample 3174711 | NCBI WGS metagenome assembly SXGR01 (sample SAMN11356860, study PRJNA531348) | freshwater metagenome | isolation source: freshwater sample F1-60 | place: China: Fuxian Lake, Yuxi | collected 2017-12-25 | reverse complement strand
CCGGTTGAGAAAGAAGTAATTAGAGAAGTAATTAAGGAAGTAAATCAAAATCCAGATGGATTGAAGGGATATTTTTCTTTTTAAATTAAAATAAAATAAAATATTTTATTGTTTTTTTGTTTTTAAATACTATATTTAGATATCAATATAATTATGGATCAATCGGATATAAGGGAAGTTTTGAATTTGTTAAAGTCATCATATAAAACCGAAGATTGGTATCTCGTAGACGACGCGATATCATATCTCGAAGAATATTTGGACGAATCTAAGTCCGACGATTATAATGAGGAATAAATTATGATAATATTAAGTGTGTTGTTGACAATATCGATTTGCATAAATATATATTTTGCGATATCGATCGATCGGTTGTATGAAAAAATAGAAACGTTTTCCCGTTGGATAATTGAGTATAAACAATATACTACGAATACTCTTCAAAAATTAAAAGAAATAGACGATCAGGAAATTTTTCAAAAAGATGATGAAGTAGGTTTTGTTTTTTCTGAGATTATAAAGTTGATAGAAAAGCTTGACAAAAGAACTGAATGAAAAAAATTAAAAAATTAAAGATGGTTAAAAAGTTGAAATCAGTTAAAAAAATAGGAAATTTATTACCAAAATCTAAAAAGATTAAAGTCAAAAATAAATTGCCTGTTGTTCTAAAAAAAGAAATTGATCCTATAGCATGTTCGGTTAAAGAAACCAAACCTATTAAAAAGAGAAAAGCCAGAAAACCATCAGTCACTAAAATGTATTTTACGGAAGATACCGAGAAACATATAATTTTATATAACGAGTCCGATGATCAAAATGTTCGCAATGATATTTATGAAAATAATATAAAAACTGCGTTTGACAAATTGGTTGAGAATATTTTCAATACATTTAAATTTACTTATTTTGATACTAGCCCATCCGAAATTAAAAAGGAAACCGTTTCTCATTTGGTTGCCAACATGCATAAATTTGAAAAGGGAAAAGGCAAAGCATTTAGTTATTTTAGTATTGTGGCCAAAAATTATTTAATATTCCACAATAATGGAAATTATAAGAAATTTAACCAACATGTTAGTATTAGCATTTCAGATACACCTGATGAATCAACTATCTGTTTACAAACAGAAGATCCGTATCATAAAAATATAGAAATGTCTGAATTTATGAAGTTAATGATTGATTATTGGGAAAAGAATATACATAAAATATTTACAAAAAAGAGAGATTTAGGAATTGCCAATGCAGTTGTTGAATTATTCAGAAATGGAAATAGGATAGATTGTTTTAACAAAAAATCTCTTTATTTATATATCCGTGAGATAAGTTCATGTAAAACTCAACAAATAACTAAAGTTATAAATAAAATGAAACATTATCAACGAATTATAACCAAATCGTATTTAAATAGAGGTGCATTAAGGGTGGATTTATACAAATAAAATTGAGATTTACCCATATATATAAGATATGGATCTCGATTTTGAATTATATAAGGGTAAAAAATATTCTTCTGTATTAAAAGATATCGTAATTAATTCTGATGATAAACGTAATCAAATTGATATTTTGATTTCGGATCTCAGAGGTATGATAAAAACAGCGAATGATGCGATCGTTATTGTTCCATTAATTAAAGACTATTTGGATGTTGGAGTTAGAAATGACGAACAATTAGTAAAACTTGCTGCAATAATTCAAAGATTAATAGGTTCATCGTCTCAGTCCGGAGAAAATGAATTTGGTTTTGCTTTATCAGACGACGAACGCAAACAATTAATGGAAGAAGCTGATAAAATAACGAAGGAATTAAATACCCCGATAGAATTTACTAAAAAATAAAATATGTATACGGATATAAATAAACATTTTTATGAATTAGAACCCGCTGTTGTATTGGATGTAATTACGGATGAGGATCATCCTATATTTAAAACCAAAATTGTAAAATTAAATAAGGTCGTATCTCCTGATGACTTTGAGGGTAACCCTGTTGATGATGATTCTATAGATTATTCATGGATAGGGCGAATTTTAGTTAGACCACTCGTATCTTTGTATGGTGTTAACAAAGACGATATAAACAATTGGGCTATCCCAATGGAGAATACTGGTATAGTAGAGTATCCTCTTGTTAATGAGGTTGTTATTGTAGGAAAATATTTTAAAAAATTATATTATTCTAAAAAATTATTTGTTCCAAATGGATTTTTAAATCACAGTGCGGATTTCTCAAAGGAGAGAATATCTGGCCCTTCAAAATTCAATGTAGAAAAACGGGTAAATCCTAATGAAATTAAAAAACCATATCAAGGTCCGGAATCTATATTGATTTCAACAAAATATGCGACTAATGATGATAAGGGAGCATTGGGTAGATATTTTCTGTCAAATAAAAATATAAAATCAATCAAAAGATATGAGGGGGATACGACAATCGAAAGTAGATTTGGACAATCGATTCGATTCTCCGCATATGATTCAAATAGGGATAATGATGTTGGTGACAAATCGTATAGAGACTATCATTATGACGTAAAAAATCCATATACAAATAAACCATCGGGTGGAGGTAATCCGATGATTTTGATTAGGAATAGACAAAGAACTATTAAAAACATTCCTACAGAATCTAATCCTGGGGGATTTGTCAACGAAGATATTAACCTTGATGGATCATCAATTCATATTACGTCAGGATTAACAACGTCTCAGTTTAAACCTACTGTAAATAAACGAATATTTCAATCTCCGGATTCGTGTCCAGAAGAAATTTCTCAATTTAGTCCAAAGAATGCCAGTAAATTTGTTTTTCCAAGTAAATTGATGGGAGATCAAATAGTCATAAATAGCGATAGATTAATATTTAGCAGTAAAGCGGCAGAAACTTTTCATTTTAGTAAAAAAAGATATTCAATAGTTACGGATAGTGAGTATACCGTTGATGCTGAAAATCAAATAGTAATAACATCAAATACAAAAACAGTGTTGAATTCTCCTGTAATATTTTTGGGTGAGTACAATCAAACGAATGAACCCGCCGTTCTTGGACAAACCTTGGTTGATTGGTTATTTGATTTGTGTAATTTATTATTAGATCATAAACACGGACACAACCACATACATCCACATCCGCACGTTCATACCCATCCACATATTCATCCGGATCCACATATTCATCCCCATCCACACGTTCATCCTGGCGGAGGTTCTGGCATGACCGGAGATGCGATTCCTCCAATAACGCAAAATGCAGTTCCTCCGTTTACACAAGATGGTATAACGATTGGAGCCGACGACGGAACAGCTGCGGCATTAACAAGCATGGCAAGTCCTAAAAGCATTGACACGATTAAAACATTGGGAACAGATCCTACTTTAAATGCGGTTCCTGTAAATTCACTAAATGCGGTTCCTACTGACACGGAAATACCGAAGGAACAATTGGCACTTCAAAAATTAAGGGATTCTCTTGGGATAATTCTTAGTAAAAGGGTGTTCTTGACAGGCGGAGGATATGCACCAGGTATGTATTCCTCTTTATTAATTAATACTGTTATAAATCCTCACACGGGAACAGGAGTTCCAGGGGGATTCAAATCCGCTCCATTTAGTAATGTACGACGACCTAATCCTCCGGAAATTTTTAAGAAATTTATATAACACATAAAACTATATGCCAATACTATCTACACCACCTTCACTTAATATATCAAATCCGTTGAGTGGAATTGCTGATTCAGCTAAGTCCCTCACAAATATTAATTCGTTTCTTCCAAATTCGGGAGATCCTACAAAAACCGTATCTGGATTAGAATATAAAAAACCGTTGGTTGATTGTCTTAAGTTTCAACTTTCTTCGTTAGATATACTGCCGTGTCCTAAACTTCCTAATATGCCGTCTTTGAAGTTACCAAGTAAACAAGAATTAGTGAATCGGGCTATTCAATTTATACCAAAAGTTCCAGATTTATCGATCCCTAATATTCCTGGCTTACCCGGAGTTCCAAACTTGTCGTCTGTAAATCTAAATAATATTGTAAAAAATGAATTGGAAAAAGCAACGGGACTGGAGTGGGGTAAATGTCCTGCTGTTCCTACAGCAGGAGCGTTGAAAAATATTATTCCAGATCTTAAAGCACAAGTTAAACTTTGGTTAAATGAACCAATCACGTTACCTAAGCTTAAAGATTTGCTTCCAAACTTGCCTAAAATACCAAAACCGCCATATTTTTCTTTACCGTGTAGTCTGCCAAAAAAACCTACAACAAATGTTTAAATTACATGATGATTAATCTAATTTGATTTGATAATTATACAGTATGAAGACCACCGAACTAAAATCTATAATAACAGGCATTATACAAGAAGAATTAAAAAGAATCTTGCCTGCCATGATACCTCAAATATTGACAGAAATATTATCCAATAATACCCGAGTTAATATACATGAAAATTCTAAATCCGAACCGACGGTTGATGTGAAGTCTGTTCAACCAACACCACCTAAACCATTTAAAAAATATACAAATAATGAATTATTAAATACAGTCTTAAATGAAACTGTAGGCGGTCATCCAAAAGAAGGTCCTCGTGTGGGGTATTCTCATAACATGTCAACATCAAAGGATTCGACTTCATTTCTAAATGAATCTATTCAGGAGCCTATAATTCCTGTCAATGAAGAGCAGTCAAAGGTCTTGAATATTATAAATAAAGATTTTAGATCTTTAATGAATGCTGTGGATAAAAAGAGAAAATCAGGTAATATTTCATCAGATCTGGTATCTTCAGAATAATTATGACTACTACTATAGGATTAACTCTACCATTACAACGGGGAAATAATGGATATTTTCAACAATCGTATGATTCTATAACACAGATTCGATCTAATTTGTTTAATTTTTTTACCACCCGACCATATGAACGTAGATTCAATCCTCAATTTGGAACAAAATTATATAATTTTCTATTTGAACAAAAGACCGATGATTTTGAGGAAATAATAAAAAATATAATTAAAGAGGATATTAATACATGGTTTCCAACGGTTTTTGTTAATAAAGTATTTTTGGATATTTCTTCTGACGGAAAGAGTTATGATATTAATAATTATATAGCAAGAGTGAAAGTTCAATTTACATATAACAAAGAAACCAGTAGTTTTTCGTTTACAACTACCAATAATATATAATTTATATGCCAGATATTATACAAAAGTCATTTCAACCGTTGAATAAAGATGTTAAGTATCTTAATAGAGATTTTAATTCTTTTAAACAGGGATTGATTGATTTTGCTAAAAGTTACTATCCAAGAAGTTATCAGGATTTCAGTGATGCATCTCCAGGAACGATGTTTATTGAGCAAGCGGCATATGTTGGGGATGTTTTGTCTTATTATATTGATTATCAATTTAAAGAAAGCCTTCTTCCGTTTGCTGAAGAACGTAAAAATGTATTAACTTTATCTAAATATTTGGGATATAGATCATATGCATCTAAATCATCTATTACACAAGTAGAACTTTTTCAATTAATTCCATCTAAAATAAAGGATGGGGATTATATCCCAGATGACAAATATGCAATATCTTTAAAACAATATGCTCAATTTGAAAATACGTCTGGACAAAAATTTTTAACTAATGAACCGGTAGATTTTTCGGTTGATACTAAATTTTCACCGAGAGAGGCAACCGTCTATTCTAGAGATTCTTTTGGAGTTCCACAGTTCTTTTTATTGAGAAAAATTGTGAATGCTTTTGCTGGAGAATTGGTTGTAAAAACTGTGGCGGTTGGGACATCTATTCCGTTTTATAAAGTAGAATTTGAAGAAACGAATGTTTTAGATATTGTAGAAGTAAAAGATGAAAATAATAATAAGTGGTATGAGGTAGATTATTTAGCACAAGATGTTGTATTTACGGATATAGATAATATAGAAACAAATGACGGAGAATTTTATATATATAAAACCGAGGTTCCTAAGATAATGAAATCACTTAAAACCTCCCGAAAATTTGTAAGAAACGTTACCGCCAATAATACTACATATTTGGAATTTGGTGCTAATTTAGATAATTCGGTTGATGAAATAATATATCCAAATTCAAATATAATTGGTATAGGGTTGTCAAATATATCCAATATTGATATTTCTTTGGATAGTAGTAACTTTTTAAAAACAAATACTTACGGTGTATCACCATCTAATACAACATTAACAATCACGTATATTATTGGAGGAGGTTTATTATCAAATTGTAATGTAAATGAAATAATACGAATTAATTCGTATGAATTATTGAATGATGGATCATCGTTCGATCCAGTTGAACAAAATTTGTTTAATACAATGATTCAATCATTAAGAGTTAATAATTTTGTATCAGCAACTGGCGGTAAGGGAGAGGAAAGTATAGAAGAAATTAGACAAAATGCGATTTCGATGTTTGTTTCTCAAAATAGAGCCGTTACTAAAGACGATTACGTAGTTCGATCTTTGTCTATGCCATCTAGATTTGGAAGTGTTGCAAAGGCATATGTAAAATCAGATACAGACTTAAACTTTAATTTACAAAAAAATGTAAGTGGATTTGTGGATAATAATAATAATGCCACAGGAACAACAAATGCGGTAGAAAATTATTTCAGAAAAATAAATTATGACATTAGTAATCCATTTTCCATTAATTTATATGTCTTATCTTATGATTCTCAGAAACATTTGACTCAAATTAACGATGCTTTAACTTATAATTTAAAACAATATTTATCCAAGTATAGACTTCTAACGGACGGTATTAATGTTATAGATGGATATATCATAAACATTGGCGTTAATTATAAAATTATAATTTATAACAATTATAATAAAAGAAACGTCTTGAATTATTGTAATCAGAAGGTTAGCGAATTTTTTGATATAGAAAAATGGGGATTTTCACAACCTATAAATTTAAGCCAACTTGAACTTGAAATTGCAAGGGTTGATGGTGTTCAATCAATTTCTCAATTGGAAATATATAACCTCAGTATGGCAGACGGAAATTATTCACCCCATCAATATGATATTAATGGCGCAACTAAAAACAAAATAATATATCCTTCGTTAGATCCGTGTATATTTGAAGTAAAATACCCAGACGTAGATATTAAAGGAGATGTAATGTAATATGCATATATTTGTATATCCAGAAAAAGATACGTATATTACGAATGAAACTTCGTATGTTAATAAAAATTTTGGAATTGATGAAATTTTGGAATTAAAATCTATTCCACAACTTACTAGAATTTTAAATTCATATACAACCTTACCCTTCATAGGGTATTATAGTCAGTCTTTAATGAATTATTCAGGATCTATAATAGGAGGAATGTCAGGAAAAGACACACCACACCAAATTTATATTTCCGCATCTTCATATTTTAGCGCATCCTCTTATGACGGAATATATTCTGGTTCATACAATGGGGGACCGTATACGGAAACAAATTATTCCGCCGCAAATGGACATTTTAGCGGGTCTACTACAGATGGACGGTTATTACGTGGATCGTTCACGGGTTCATTTTGTTATGCAAGTGGAACATTGTATAAATTTAATGGATCTTTAAATGGACAATTAAATGGAACTGCGGATGTATACCAACCATACTATAGTTATGTTAATAATCCGGAGTTAAGTAGAATTTTATTAAAATTTGATTTATCATCAATTTCAAAATCTATTATAGATGGTGATGTTGATACTAATAATATAAAATTTTATTTAAAATTAAAGGCTACGGAAACAACTCAGGTTCCTTTAAATTATACAATATATTCATATCCTGTAAGTCACAGTTGGTCAATGGGGGTCGGAAGATACGCATATGGCGGTGACACCATTGGAGCCAGTTGGAATTACAAAACCGATTCATCGACTGTCCAAGATTATTGGTATGGAACAGGATCTGCTAAATCATATATCTCATCTAGTAATTATTTGATATCAGAGAGTTTTTCATCTGCATCATTTAAAAATGAAGGTGGCACGTGGTTTTATTCTGTTCCAACTACATATAAACAACCTACGTCGAGTATTAAAACTTCATTTTTTAATACTGCAAGTTCAATTCCAACATTTGAAACACAATATTCTTCTAGTTTACAAAGTAATTTAACGTCTAGTTTTCTATCATTATTATCCGGAAGTTTAAATTCAGTTGTATCATCATCGTTACTATCAAGTTCTAACGCAGATCAAAATTATATATTTATTAATAATTTTGCAACAACAACCTATAATTCTACATCGGCAAGTATTTCACAATCATTATCCTCATTATATAATTCAGTATTAAATAATACTGTAAGTAGTAGTGTATATAATACAGATTATACATCTAGTATATTATTTTTAGGAAATTTATCGTCCAGCATTTTAAATTTGGTAGAGAGTTCATCATCTTTAAAAACCTATACAACAGAATCATATCAATATATACGTTCATTATCAAGCAGTGTTGCTCCGTCAACAATTTATTCTCAATTATATACTATAATAAATAATTTAGTTACTTCTAGTATTTCATCGAGTATATCTTCGTCATACGACTACAATGTATATAATGGATTTTATACAAATCTTTTATCGGATTTGACATCAAATTATTGGTATAGTTCAAGTGAATGTTCATGTTCTTTAACAGAACAAACGTCTAGTATATCTGCCAGTTTATTAAATAAAGAATTCTTATCTTATTTAAGTTCAAGTGTCTCGTCGTCATTAATATCAAGTTCTATTAAAATATCAAATAATTCATTTTCTTCTAGTATTTTGAATTATTTCTCATCGAGTGTTATTTCATATATTAATAACGGTATTGAATCGGTTAAAACATCTACATCTGCGAGTGTGGTCGCTAGTTTAAATCAAAGATTCGAATCTATATTTTGTAATATCATGACGGGCAGTTCTTTGATATCTTCACAATCATTTAATTATCAAACATCTGACATTAATATGGATGTGACGAATATTGTTAAGGGGTGGATATGTGGATGTGTGCCAAATGAAGGATTAATATTATTGACGTCATTGGAATTATCAACTGTGGATAGTGTTAACGGAACAATTAAATTCTTTAGCAAAGAAAGCAATACAATTTATTCTCCTTATTTGGATATTTCGTATTATGACAGTGAATATATAACGGGGAGTTTGATTCCATTAAATACGTTTAATCCATATACAGTTGTTGTTAAAAATTTGAATAGGAATTATAAATTTGGATCGGTTGTAAGAATAAATGTGTTTGCTAGAGAGAAGTCTCCATTAAAGAATTTTATAAAAGGATATCAACAATCTCAATATTTAAATTCTAACTTATTGCCGGAGGAAACATACTTTTCTATAAAAGATAACAGCAGTGAAAATGTGGTTTTGGATTTTGATGAATATACTAAATTGAGTTGTGACGGAAACATTCATTATTTTAATTTAGACACCACAAATTTACCAGTAGAACGGTATTATAGAATATTAATAAAGACTGTGATAGATGGTGAAACAAAAATTTTTGACAATGGGAATGTATTTACAATAACAAGATAATATGTATCAGCAACAGTTAAATCAATTTATTTTAAATGGGACGTATACATATGAATTAGATCGTGTAGGAAATTTCATTGTCGATGATAATAAACCTAGTTTTGAAACGAAATATTTAAATGTTGGTTTATATGATTATTCGTATGATGTAAATAGAATTGAAGCTATAAATTTATCAGGATTTGAAGAATTCATTCCAATGGTAAAAGTTCCGATCGACACTAATGTGAATACATCAACGAATTTTGTGGAATCTATATTACGATCAAGTGGCAGTCTGAATATTTCTGCCAACGGAATTACTATAGCGCCGGAATCTCTTGCGGAATTGGAATATGCAATTCTACAACTTAAGTCCGAAAGAGATGATGCTTATACAAAACTTAATGATATTATTTCGCAATTGACCCCACCATAATAATATGAGATTTCCGTATCCACTGGTAAGTAATTTTACAAGTAGTTTTAACACATCGTCTTATTTTTCAGAGGCGGATGTCATGGTATATGGTCAAAATACAAATTCTCCCGATTTATTTTTTGGTAAATCATCGAGAGATTTAATTGAATTTTCGTATTTCAATACCATTGGAGAACAAAACGGCTTATTAATTAAAAAACCATCCATAAAATATTTATCTGAAGTTGGAATGTATAAGGATGTTGATGAAACGTCTATAACTTATAATTACAGAAAAGTTAAAACAGACTACATTAGTTACAATAATAATTTTCTGGTTGATATTCAATCCGACCTATCATCATCTAATATATTTGATGGGCAACATATAGTTTCTTATAATTTCTTACGAAACGTCGCTGGCAGACAGGAATATCCCCTTATAATTTCAGAAATATCTCCTTCCAGAACTGAGTTGAAACTCATTCCGTCATTCGTAAAAAGATCAAATGATAATAATATTTTTTATGAAAATTTAAATTTTGAATCGTTTGCACGAAAAATGATATTGATTGAAGACATCGTTGAATTGATGGTGACTGCTACATCAAAATTTAATTGTGATCAAATTTATAAAAATTATTCGGTTGAATTTCCTGATCAAATTGCATTTTTTAAAAACTCATTTGGATTTCAATCTGATGAAGATGTTATTAGATTCATAAACGGTATATACAATGGCGATACTGAACTTAAATTAAATTTATTAAATCAACTCATTGTTAAAAACCTATTTGGTATAAATAATTATATAAAATATTGGTTATATACATATTCAAAAAATATAGTGTCATTTGATGAGTTGTTTCAACAAATAAAGTATATAGTTGAAAGAGAATATTTAACGCAATTATCAATACTTAATATTTTTGATTTAGAATTAGCATCGAATTTACAAATAGTTTCTAATATAGTTTATGAATCTTATGTTAAACAAATTATAACATTGATCCAAAGTGTATTTGTAAATAAATTTTATTCATATTATAAAAATGCTTTGAATTTTGGAAATGGTGTTATTGTACGATGTCTAGATCATTCATATTCTAACCAAAATGAAACGGACGATAAACATATAGAATTATTAGTAAAATTAGATTCTCCTCTTTCAAGTGAATTTGATGTTAAAACATTATGTTGGATTTCAAATGTCAGTATCGCCCCAATTGTTCAAACTGTAATTTTAATAAGAAAGCCAGACGACAGTAATTTTAAAATTTCAGGTCCTGATTTTTCAATCCCCATGATAAACTCTGAAAAGAATTCTATCAATAATATTTCTTCATTAGGGGATAACGTTACTGATAGAGATTTATCTCTTATATCGATAACTAAAAAATTAAAATCTTTAAATATTGATTATTCCGATTTCTCTAATTTTATAGTATTTTCTTCCGCCGCAGTTAGATCAAAAGTATTTAAAAATAAATTAGATTCAATTAATATATTGAATTCTAACATTAACATCTGTTCTGTATCTGCATCTGTCGCATCTAGTCTTATAATATCATCGTCATATTCACATCAAATAGAAGATTACAATCAAAAAATTAATGAAATTCTGAATTCATTTGATGGATTCGAATCTTATTTATATAACAATCAAAATCTGATAAGTGGAAATTTGAAAGACGTCAATTCAAATTATTATAATTATATATTGGATGCGGAAGAATTTGATCTTGAAAATGTTGACAGTTTAACCAATAATACTCCGGAAAATATTAAAAAAGATGAAAGTAACTCGGATTACTTGTTATTTTTAACAATGGTAGGGCATCATTTTGATAATATACATTCTTATATAAAATCATTTCCTATTTTAAATAATTCAGAATCCAGTGATAATTTTGTTTCTGATTTTGTTTATTACATGTTAAAAACATTTGGATGGAACACTTCAACGGATTTTGCGAATAAAAATGAAGTTAATGCATATCTGTCAGATGTTTTATCTTATAAAGATAAAACTGAGACTGTTTGGAAAAGAATCTTGGATACTTTGCCTCAAATTTATAAAACCAAAGGAACACAAGAGTGCATTAATTTAATCTTATCGTGTCACGGCATTCCGTCAAATGTTTTGACTATAAGAGAATTCGGTAATAATGATGTTTATAAAAACAAGAAAACTAGTTATTTATATAATCAGACATATTATTTTACAAAGTTCAAATCTAATAATGAATTTTTAAAAATTCCATATTCAGGTTCAAAAACATTGGAATTTACATTTAAGTTAAACAAAGATTATAATCAAAATGATTCAATCAATTTGGTAAATAAAGATTCAATTGGTTCAGATGTATCTGTGTGGAAATTGTCATTAAAAAGAGGACGAAGAAATACATACGGAGATGTCACATTTCAAATACAAGATAAAATATTATCAATAGAAAATGTTCCTGTTTTTAATAAAGACTCATTTTTTAATGTTCTACTTCGAAGAAATGACGCATCTTCATTATTAGATTCTTCCAATGATGAAAATTATCTTCCCACAAAATATGATTTAATTTTAAAATCTTATGATGGAGATCGTGAATCATTTAGTCACGCATCAAGTATTGTTTTAACACGAACATATAATGAACATTACTCATCGAATGGATTTTTGTATTTTGGAAACGGTGTCAGTTCAAATGATTTCACTGGCTTGTTAGATAAAATAAATTTAATTGACAATCCGGTGTCCGATTATGATTTTATACAATATTGTAAAAATTATAGTTATTACGGAAATACCAAAAGTTCTGATATATGGGATAATTTATATTTCAAATATAGTTATGATTATCCTATAAATTTACAAAGTTCGTCTGGTGTGGTTCCTATATACCCTGATTTTCCCGAGGGTAAAGTGAGTCCAACGACAACATCATCCGCGTATAATTTTACCTATAATTCGATCACGCAATCATCAAATTGCATTCAATATTCACAATCAATATATCCATATCAATTTGAAATTGTAGAATTGCCTCAATCAATCATAGTTTCTAAATATGGTCCAAATAAATTAAAAAATAATAAAATAAGAAAAATTCAACAAACACTTACATCATTTGCATCTCCTATACAAAGTGTGGCTAAAAATGTTGATGAAATGTCTCCTGACTCAAATATATTGGGGGTTTATGTGTCTCCATTTAAAACAAAAGATGATGACATTATAAATTTTTACGGTGATTTGAATGTGATGGATTATATAGCCGATCCAGGCAATGTTTTTGAGTCATCGTATAAATCATTAAATACACTTCGGGAAAACTATTATAAATTTAATGGAGAACAGGTGTTATATCAAGAATTTATAACAATATTTAAGAACTATGTAGATAATTCATTATTTGATACAATAAAAAATATTGTTCCAGCAAGAACTAAATTTATAAGTGGAATTTTAGTAGAACCTTCTCTTTTAGAAAGACCTAGAATTCCATTAAAACCTGTATTTAAAGAGGAACATATTTCGTATAATACGAATATAAATTTAATCGGTAGTTTAGAGGGCGATGTCTTTCCTACAAATGATTATAGTACGGAAATTAAAATCCGAGAATTAGATTTTCATACGAAACAGTATAATGTAAATAATGGTTATATATCATCAGACGGAAATGAATATTATTTTAATCAATATATTCAGGGTAATACGCCCTTTTACGATTATAATCAAAAGAAAACGTGTTATCTGAGAAAGATAGAGGCGATCCAAGAAGTTTATAGTAATGATAAACTGTCGAATCCAATTTATATTCCGTTATTCAAAGTAATTTCAGTTCCTACCTCTTCATGGGATCATGACACTATAAAAATAGAAGTCTTAAAACCACAATTAATTAATGTAACAACTATTATTACAGTAGAACTCCCATCTATAACACCTCCTGTTATTACTCCTCCTGTTATTACTCCTCCCGTTATTACTCCCATCAATATTGATCCGCATGAGATTGTGCCCACGGTTGTATCGTCTGAGATCACGTCAGTGTTGTGTGAAAAAGGCATACATGAGTCGCTTGGCGTTTCCACAAGGACTGATCATTCAATGACAAACGTTCCCAAGGGAATTATCTCGTATGAATTTGCGCTGACATTCCAGAGAGTTGTTGGTAGGTTTGTCATTTATAGAGGACTTCCTCTAACGCGTGCTGAACCTAACTCAAAATTACCGTATAATCCGGCATCATGGGATATTCCATCTGGCCTTATAGTGTATGATAGTGGGTGGATGGGAGATTCTGGGTTTAACGAGGAATTGAGAAAGTTAAAATATACTTCTGATAGCGGAACCATTTCCAATATTAATTCCATCGTCGGTAAGTTTTGTTATGACGGATTGGATAAAACAATCTCACTCCGCGCATATTCACCAATTGGAAACGGGATATGGCAAGCTAAAATTTCATGTTCAGTCCCCTCCGTTGAATGTAGGCAAGAACCTATGCCCACGTTTGTTGATAATAAGGTTGTTGTTAGTGTTAAATCAGGAGAATCTTTTAAATATGTTATTAATGCTACAAATGTGGTGACATCTTATAATGCATTTAATCTACCATCGGGTTTAAGCATCAATAAATTGACAGGAGAAATCTCGGGGATTACATCCGTTGTTGGAATTCACACTGTTACTTTATTCGCAACTAATGTTTCAGGTACATCACAACAACAATTAATAATATCGGTTGATCCGAAGGAATCTACACCTAATCCAACACCTAATCCAACACCTAATCCAACACCTAATCCAACGCCTATTACAAAACTCGTTACGATAGAATCGAGTTATATGAGTAATCCAACGTATGTTATGTATGAGTCTCCGTTTATATCAAAAATTGACGACGAATATATAATCACAGCAGATGATCAGTTATCTATAACAAATATATATCCATTTCAACATGCATCTTATAAGAACAAACCACTTCAAAAATTTCAAATTTATTTAAATAAAATTTCAACGTCTCCTATAGAAGGCAGTATTCAATCTCAAATGTCATCGAATGAGGTTTCATCTAATGGGATCAAGTCTATTTATAGTGATTTATCATCTATTTCCAGTTTAAACATTAATACGGATCAAATTTATGTAAAATCAAGAAATACTGAATTCTCTAATATAATTGGTCCATATGAAATAACATCATCTACAGATATGAATCTTTCATTGTATTCTCCTGTTTTGACACAGAGTTTGTCGTTGAGTCAAAGTATTTTCGTTATATAAAATAATAAAAAATGTAAATTTAAACTATATATATACATATGGCATATCTAGATAATAAAACAATCATAGTCGATGCGACGTTAACTAAAAAGGGAAGAGAGTTGTTGGCTCAAAACGGAAATTTGAATATAACTTCGTTTGCTTTGGCCGACGATGAAATTGATTATAGTTTATATGACCCAAATCACCCACAGGGATCTAACTATAATGATTTTGCAATAAGAAAAACTCCAATTTTAGAAGCATTCTTTGACGAAACTCAAGTAATGAAATATAAATTGGTAACATTAAATCAAGGAGTTACTACAATTCCTGTGATATCTCTTAATATAACTAATATAAATGTTTATTCTACATTTACAGGAGATTCTATAATATCTCCGAGTACAACTCCATCATACAATACTACTTTGGGATATACTGCTATATTGGCAAATAATAATATTGGAGTAATAGTTCCTACAATAAACGTCACGTCAAATACGGTATCGAATACAGTTACATCTTTTACAGGAGTATCTGTTGAAACATCTCAAGTTGTAATTGGATTACAATTTAAGTTTTTAGTAAATCCTGGGGTTGGCGGTACCACTACAACATCTTTAACAATTATTGGGAATGAAAGTGGTGGGAGTGTGACTATTCCTATAACCGTAACCGTTTAATTTTTATGATATTTAAACCATTTGATAAAACTGATAAAATTAATGGAAAGATAAATAGAGTATCGTCTCCATTATGGCCTGGAGGAGATGTGAGTGCGTTACAATCTTCTTTTTATACCAATCCCTATCAGACTGTGCCAACAGGTTCAAATATAAACGATTTAAAAAATGGTTTATATTATACCGACGTATATTATGCGGGTGAACCAGCATTTTCAGTTGCATATGGAAATTACGATGGACTTGGGAATTCTAATACAGATTTTAGCTTGGTTCGAGCATTTCCAAGTCAGGTTATATATTCACAATATAGAAATATATTATTAAATCCAACAGAGGAGAAATTTTCATTTCCTATAAGTTCTCGAACAACGTTTGTGACATCGGACAGTATTTATGTAATTTCATTTGCTACAAGTAAATTTAAAGATAGATTGGATGAAGGTAATATACAGTTTTCTTTATCAGGATCCAACGGAATATTTAGTTTTGTAGATGATTCATCCCCCGATCAGAATTCTGATAGTTATAATATTGTCAGTGGAAGTCTTGTGGACGGAGTTGCGAAACCGTACACCGAGAATGGTATAATGCCATATTTGGGACTTGGAAAAATATTTCCTAGAAGTGGGATTATTATATTAAATACATACACGATTTCATCATTGGTAGGAAATGAGTTATCACCAACAATAACATCTGGACCTTCATATCAATTAAATCAAACAAAATTATATAATTCTATTAAATCATGTTTTAATGGATATTTTCAAGTAAGAAAATCTGAATATTTGCCTTCAAAATATTATTTTGTGAGAGTTAAAAATTTAGAGTATAACTATTCAAATAATCCGACATTTGTATTAAGTCCTCGTAATGGAAAAATAAGATTTTCCGAATTTTATACCGATCCCAGAACATATATAACCTCGATCGGATTGTATAATGAAAATAACGATTTAGTTGCAGTAGCAAAAACTAGTCACCCCGTTCTAAAAAAGTTTGATACTGAGTGTTTAATAAAAGTTAGATTAGATTTCTAAAATGATCAAATCGTTAAAAAGAAATGACATTCGATACACACCATTTGTCGCCAATAAATCTTGGAATTCTCAAAATCAAAGGTTTGATAATTCAATAAGTTGGCAAGACGGTAGTGAAAGTGGATCATTATTTTTAACATTTCCAGATTATGATGACGGTACAAATTTGTCTCAATTTTCATCTTCAATTGCATATCAACAACAAGATGATGATTTTTTACGATTTAAAATAGGAAAAGAAATAACAGGTTCCACGTTTTATCCTGTTCAAAGTGTATTTTATAATCCAGACACTAATCCTGTTAATATAGATGATAGTTATCAATCTCTTGTTTATAATACCGCTAAAAATTTATATTACAAAGAAAGCGAAAATCCTACACAAATGTTTGGATTAGAATCTTTAAATCCTGTTGGAATTAATAGAACGTTAACAAAAGAAATAACAGAATTTACGGTTCCTGTAAATAAATTCGGTGAAAAAATAGAACCGTTAAGTGTTGAAATTAATCACGATTTACCCATTGGATATACTACTGTAATTGACGACGGTAATAATAATTTAAAAATAAGTGGAAGCACATTTTCAGATATTCAAAACCCAAGATATAATTGTGTCACTGCTAGTATAAATCATTTCAATTTGAGTGTTCAATATGATGGAACTCCAAAATCCGTAAGTGTTTCAACTGTTCCGTCAGGATTAACAGTTGAAACCACGTATGATGGGAAATATACTCCCCCTACAGATGTTGGATCGTATACAGTATTTTCTGAAATATTTGATGGATTTTACTGTGGAACACAAACTGATACATTTGATATCCAAAAAATTGATGCATCATTTACAGTTACATCTGTGACAAATACATATGATGGAATGAGACATGATGTTGAAGTATACGTCGATGGTGTTCTTGTATCCTACAATAATAGGGCGGGTTTTTATATAATTGAATATACAAAAAATACTCCCATAAAACACGTGTCAGATCCTATTGAGATTGGAATATATTCTGCAAAGGCGACTTTAGTTCATAAACAATATTCATCGAAATCTGCGAATGGTACATCAACTATACTATGTAAGGCATCCAACTTAATATTTAATCCAATTTCAAATATAACTTATGGAGATGTTTGGGAAATTATTCCTGTTGCAAAGGATACCGTAAATAATTTTCCAATAAATTTTACAATTACTCCTGGGCACACACTTGCAGAAATTTCCGGAATAATGGGATATCAAAAAATTTTATTGGTAAAAACCCAGACCGCCACCTCACTCGGAACAGTCCTCGTTACAGCTACTACCGTTCCAAATAATCTGGAGGATCCCACTGCTATATCCATATCAACGTCACAAACATTCACCGTATATCGAAGATCCTTAACTATAACAGATGTTTCGGCGAAAGATCAGGAAACAGGATTAGGAACAACTGTTAATCTAAACAACGGTAACAAAAAATTGAACGGAGTTCTTATTTATGATACGGTAAGTTCCGGAGAGGTCCCTACAACAGGAACAATAAGTGTGGATACTCCCGGATATAATTATCCTGTGACGCCGTCTTTTCCATATACTATATCAGGAACACATTCGGATAAATATTTGGTAACACAACCAACAATTACGGTGTCTATTTTAACACCTAAAAGACGTGATTCTTATCTCGAAGCCACGTCGTCGCTTGTATTTACATACGACTCGTTTCCATGGAATCTAAAAGACATTTTAACGGCCGACTCATTTGAGAAGACTACAAACCTATCTTCAACTTTAAAGGCTACATATTATGATGGCTCCGGAAAAGAATCAGGCACAGAAACCTATACAACGGGATCCCAAAAAGGGCACGGCCCAAAAAATATAGGTAATTACAAAGTATCGATTACACATACAGAGGACTTTATAACTGATACATTGAATGAGACCTTCGAAGTTCGCTCGGCCCCCGTAACAATTCATGCCACTGCGTCAAATCAAGGAGGGATGTTTTACATTAACAATTCTGAGAAATATAAAATAAAGCCACTCAAAGATCAAATTGTGGATATAAAGGTAACTTCTATGTCATTTAAGTTAAGAAATGGAAACACAAAAACAATTGACGCAAGTAATTTGGATGTCAGCATTACTTATAATACTAATTCAACGAGACCGAACTTAATCGGAAATTATTATGTTATAATACAGCCAATAAGTACCAACTTTTATGGCAACAAACAATTTACATGGACGATTGATAATTTTATATATATAGTATCAAACTCAGTGTATGAGACGTGCAACGAACCCACATATATGACGACTAGTTTTATAAGTCCATACTATAATCTTCGAAAATATGTTGATCCTTATGTGACCGGTAGTTGGCCCACAGTAGTAGAGAACTATCCACAACTTAATTCTTCCTCATTTACAAATTTACAAATCTCGCAAAGTGTTAAGATGATATTGACCGGTCCGGGAGGAGGAACGGCTGTATTTCCGGTTCATGAGACAGTATCTCTTCCGGTCTTTGTCTCATATTATGACTCGAAGGGTAATCCTATACAACTTGATAACAACCAATCCCCCCATCGTTCGACGTTTCAAACATCACATTATACATTTGATATAACAAAATCTAAAGAACTGATCACGGGCAGCCTAGCCACACAATACGTTGGTAAAACTTCGGTAACGCCAGGTTTTAAAACATATTCAGGACGAAAACTTGTACCGGCGGAAAATCGTATACCAAATCATATGAATTCGTCATCATATAAAATTGAACAAACGGCTTATTTTGAGATACATACCCAAACCGGTAGCCTTAAATTGCATATACAAGCAGGATCACAAACGGGAAAGTTCCCTGTGACATTTTATGAACTTTTTAAGGTAGCCTTCACGTTAGATCCTACGCTATATTGGGACAATACGAATATCTCCCAATCTGTATATGGAACGGATTTTACCGAGGTGATCGTTCGTATTAATGATGATGAGGTATTACCTGAAAACGATCTCAAGGTGGACGATACAGCTATTGGTAACGCACTGAAAAATATGGAAATCGTTGGATCGCCCTTGGCACAATTCAATTCAACAATTACCAGTTCTAAAAGTACCATATATGATTATTGGCTTTTCAAGGGATATCCTCGAACGGAAATGTCATATGACATACCTCTTAAAAAGGGAGTTCATAAAATACAAATTCTCTATTATAAACTCCACGAGCCGGAGTCAGAAACACAGCATTTCCGTGATTTAGACATAGAACTGCATGAGGGATGTGCGTGGGAAACTACGCAATGGTTTAAAAGTGATACAGCGACTACTACAGGGAAATTTTACGATGTCAACTCAGGTAACATTCAAACAAGTCCTAAAATTTCCGCAAAACATGGTGAAGCTTTAGGCATGGGATCTCCATTTATGGCACCATTCTTCTCCATTACAGGTAGTATTAGTGGTAATAGTCGCGGTACCGATCTTAGTAAATGTCTTGTGGTATCAGGACAAAAATATCGTAATGGTGGATCAGGAGGTTCTATTGGCATTACTTTCCCAACACAATATATAATTGACAAGAATATAACATCGTCACGATTCGTCGTTGGGGCATCCGCTGGCCTTATTCAGTATCCGACAGAACACTCCCCGAGAAGTACATATTTTGTTACAGGTTCCAAATATCTTAAGGCATATTTAACTATAGAGGCCGGGGGCGGACGTTCAACGACGGATGATGTATTTGTAAATAGCGGATCTACGTTGTTCCCTAGCGGATCTGCCACATATGTGAATTATCAGGGGACCTTAAATCCAACAAATCCATTTATAAACTCAATATTTAACTCGTATAATAATGATATTAAGGGTCTGACATGGCAGTATAATAAGGCAGTAAATGGAGTGAACGGATATCTGAATCAAACTGCAGCCTCGGTGGATTTATCAGGCAAAATGGATTTATCAGGCATTAAGTATGGAGAAGGAAGTCGCAACAATCAATATTCTGGGAGCAGAGGCACTTTTGTATTAAGCATTGATGACGCATTAAGTGAAATTTATATAAATAGTTCATCGGTTTATAATGTAAAATTAATTCCATAACATATGAATTATACTATAAGAAATGAAAATTATGGATATGAGTTAGTTGCTTATGGTGATTATATAGCTATAGGATCACCACCATCATTTAAACGTGGATTAGAATTTAGTCTGGGTCAAGTTTCCGTTAAAAAATATAATTCTGTTATAAACGAGTATGAAGATTATATTACTTTACAAAAATCATTGGATCAGGATGATGGGACTATATTTAACTTGTCTCAAGATGATGATTTATTATTAGAAAACGGAGAATATATTAAATATGATCTTGAAGATAATAGTGCGGTGACTAAGATTGAAAATGAATATGGAAACTCATTATCCATATATAATACTGATTTGGCTGTTGCCACACGATTTTTTACATGTTCCATATGTCCCGTATGTTCAGATCCAAGTGTTTTTATTACCGGGTCAAATGTTGACATATATAATTTATCAACCGTTGATATAATACCATATTTCACCATAACAAGTTCTTACAAAAGAGAAAGCGGGAGTTTTGGCTGCGATGTTTCAATTGGGAATAACATAATATCAATTGGAGCAAATAAATCTTTTAATAATAAAGGTGAAGTATTTTTATATACAAAAACAAATAATACATGGTCGTATTTAACTTCTTTAACAGGAAGCAATAGTGTTACGGGGGATTATTTTGGATCAACGGTTAAAATGGATAGTCTTAACAGTAAGAGATTAATAATTGCAAACAGTTCATCAAATTCATCAAAAGGAACTGTATATTTATTTGAGAGTTCGTCCATTGGTTGGTCTGAGATAAAAAGATTTACAGGTGACAACGATTTTAATTATAAATTACAATATTTGGACGCTTACCCAAGTCAATCATCTCCTCAATCGTATGACAATTTTGGAAAAAGTTTATCAATTTATGGGAATAATATTGTAATTGGATGTCCAAATGAATCTCAATATTATGAATATTACGGATCGACTTTAAGAAAAAGAGGATGTGTTTTTATATATCAAAAATGTGATACCTCCAATGAATGGAATCAGATTCAGAAATTATACAATGGGGTATATGATAAAAATGAAGCAATTTTTAAAAATAATACATTTGGGTATGGAGTTGATATATTTGGAGAATATTTAGTTGCGTCATCTTTAAAATATAATTTCCCATTTAGTGCAAGTTATATAACAGGAACATTAAATACTGTTTTATTTGATGAATCCACCAAAAATTTAAATAATACGCTTGGTTATGTTTACTTATTTAAAAATATTAGTGGATCATGGTCGTGTATTAAAAACTTATGTAGAAAAAAAGAGGAAGGTCGTCCTTATACAGTATATGGACATGCAGTTTCACTTTCAACACAATCCCTTGTAGTTGGTTCTCCTTGTTTATTTTTAGATTCAACGCGAACGATTACACAATCAATTTCAAATTACAGAAATGTGAGGGGTTATGCTTATGTATACAATTTTAATGAATTTAGTGATAATGTTCAACTGGGGAATGTATTTTATAGAACGGGAGATGTAATATTAAAAACCACAGGATCAATTTTCAATGACTTATCCGTGAGAAATGGATTATATGATGATCCGATTCCATACTATGATGTGCATTTCGATTCTAGGATAACATTATATGAAAATCAAATTATTTGTACAGTAGAACCAGGAGAATTTAACGTAAGCACGAATCCAACTTCGGTATATAAATTGCCGTTTGATTATGACATTAATGGCGATAAGTTTTTTGATTTTTCAGATGTAGATTTAATTTTAAGATATATTTGTAAAATAAATCTAGGACATGAACAATGGTGGACGGTTGTAATTGAAAATGAATATGAAACCAGTTTGTTTAATTATTATACTGGATTCCAGAATATTAAATATCAATCTATTAGGACGGATCTTAACAATCCTGAGATTCCGGACGTTATAAGATCGTGTCCCGCAGATTTTGAAATTGAAGGTCGTGCGATACCTATTCCATTTTATAGAGATTATCCGATTAATCTACGTGATACGCCTGGATCCGTTGATATTACGGTTAGTTCGAGGTTCATACCGAATCGATTTGTATTTTATAGGGGATCCCCTCCAATACATGAGTATTATCCGCCTTCAGAAGATATATTTTTTGACACTGGATATATCGGAGGTTCATCGAACTATTTAACCGACTATAAATCAATTCTCAATGATTCTAATATAGTAATTCGAACGCCTGAATCTGATCCTAATACTGTATTTTTTGATCCGAATGTTCTGGGGATATATTCAAAATATACAATATGTCATGATGCAGAGAATCCTATATATACATTGAGGGTATATGCGCCATATCTTAATACTCGTTGGTCTGCAACAATATCTTGTCCAGATTCATCATCTCCATGCGTTCCATTAACTCCGTCAATTCCTACTGTGAGTGTTACTACGTTGGAAAGATGGGATACACGGGGAAGTATTAATCTCTCCCCAAAAACATTACATTATTTTAATGACTCGTTATTGACGGAGGATTACATTACATATTTTAATCAACGGATACATTTATTTGACTTTGATGATTCCGGAAATCTTGGTTTGAATGATATGTTTATTTTGTGGAAATATTTTTCTGATCAATTGACTGATAATCTATATAAACAATATACCACAGTCAAATCAAAACGATTTAAATATTCTGATTTGGTACAATTTCTGGATGTCAAAACTAGTAAAATTAATCCGTATTATATAAAAGAAGAATTTTTCAACTATCAATATAGTTCGTCAATTGACAATACAGGTTCGTATTTGGCACCATATATCACAACTGTTGGATTATATAACGATACAAATTTGGTGGCAATAGGGAAATTGGGAACGCCTATAAAAAATGGTGGTGAATTCCCGTTAAATATTTTAGTAAAATGGGATATTTGACAATATTTATAAAAAAGGAATAATATATGCCAAACAACACAATTTCTAGAGATTCATTAATTAAAACCATCGAAGATAGATATGATACTCAATCCGCAGGCGGTGCGTTTAATGCACAAAAAATTAATACATCTTCAGATTCTATATCACTTCAATCGGATCCATCTTATAGTGGTCAAAAATATACAACTGATAAAGGTGGATTTAGAGTTAAACAACCGATTGGGGTTTCAAATTATGCGGGTGTTTCTGATGGATTAAATAGTAGGTCCAAAATTGTATCTTCACTTGCAAAGGGTCTTAATACGGATAGATATAAATAAACATCCATCTTGAATAAAGACTTTGGAATTTTCTGACAGTTGACGGCTTTAATATACTATATAATAGTATGGTTATATTAGGATTAGATTCATCAACATCTGTGACGGGATGGGCATTCAGTAGAGACGGAAAAATCTTAGATGCCGGTTATATTGACACCAAAAAATTAGAAACAACAAAAGAAAAAACCAATTTTGTTATCTCAGAATTAGAAAAAAATCCATTAATAAAAGATCTTGCAGTTATTAATTTAGAAGCAGCTTTGAGCAGTTTTGCGGTCGGATTCACAAGTCAACAAACAATTATCATGTTAGCACGACATAATGCTGTGTTTGCATATATTATTGAAGAATATTTTAAAATCAAGATAAATTTATTATCTGTGAATGCCATGCGCAAACAGTTATTTGGTAAATGTAGGATTAAAGGTGTTAAATCGAAAGAATTTGTAAAAATTGAATTAGAATCACTTTGTCCTGATGTAATTAAATTTACGGTTCTTAATAAAAATGGTAATTGGGATGTTAGAAATAGTGATATGTATGATGGTATTGTAGCATCACTTTTTAAGAATGAATCGCACCAAAATAATAGAGTTAGCAAAAAAAGTAAAAGCGTTATCCGTAAAGGGTAAGGGTGGAGAAAGACATGCGGCTAAATTGAAATTGGATCGAATTTGTAAAAAACATAATATAAATCTCGACGAATTGGAATTTGAAGAACCGAAGGAATGTTTTTTTATACTTCGTGATAAAAATGAACGTGAATTATTGACGAATATTGTTTGTATGATTTTAGATGTTCCGGCTTTAAAATGGAAGGAACGAAATAGTTGTGTAAAAATATTATTAACACCTACTCAATATGACGATATAAACAATGCGTTCTGTTATTATCAGAGAATGTATGATGATTATAAAAGATACATAATTCAGGGTATAATAACACGAAATGTAATTTGTTACATCCCCAAACAACAAATGTATACTCAAGAAAACGTTGTTCAATCGGATATCCAACCTCCGACCTCACCACCAACTCCGTCAACGGAATCCAAATCAGAGGATGTCATTAATGAAAATAAAAAAGAATCATTTTCTGAGAAGAGTGATAAAAAAACTAAAAAAAATAAATTTGAGGATACTGAGTCACCCATTGATCCAATCAAATTAATGAAAATTGCAGTTGCATTAGAAAAAAATCCGTGGATAAAAATTGATCATAATAAAAAATTGATTGATGACGAATGATATGATACCATATGATTGATGTTATTATACCAAGAAACTATAATAAGTAATTTAAATAAACTATTAAATCAGACTCCTAAAATTAGAAAAGGAACTGATGCGGTTTATTTTTGTCCAATATGTAAACATTATAAACGGAAATTAGAAGTAAATATTGTAACTGGTAAATATCATTGTTGGGTGTGTGGATTTGGGGGATTAAATTTTAAAACATTATTTAAGAAATTAGGTGCGCCGACATCTTATTATACTGTTTTAAACGAAACAAAAAATCTCAGTCATAAAAAAGATTTTATAATATCATTTGATGATGAGGAAACGAAGTCAACTTCAATTCTTCAACTTCCAAAAGAATTTAAACCAATGTGGGAATCATCATCTGAGTTGGAATACAGACACGCATTAATTTATTTAAGAAATAGAGGTATAACTAAAGAAGATATTTTAAGATATTGTATTGGATATGCGACAACCGGAGATTTTAAGAATAGAATTATCGTTCCGTCTTATGATAGACAGGGATCTTTAAACTTTTATACAGCGAGAAGTTTTATTGACACCAAGGGATTGAAATATGTTAGTTCTCCATTTTCAAAAAATATAATCGGATTTGAATTATTAATTAATTTTGAAGAAACAATTACGTTAGTAGAAGGACCATTTGATGCAATAAGTTTAAGAACAAATACGATTCCTCTTTTCGGAAAAACACTGAGTAATAAATTAAAGATGAAATTGTTAGAATATGACGTTCCAATGGTAAATGTAATATTAGATAATGATGCAATATTAGATTCTATAAAAATTTGTGAATTTTTAATAAACAACGACATTAAAACGAAACTTATCATATTAAAAGATAAGGATCCGAGTGTAATGGGATTTGAAAAAACTTGGGAATTAATAGATAGATGTGATACAATTGATTTTGAAAAACTATTTAAGTTAAAAGTTACAGTTTGATATGGCAACAAAATTATCATGTGGTATAAAAGAGTTTACAAATATATTTCATATAGCGGACATTCATATCCGTCTTACAAAAAGACATGATGAATATGCGGAAGTATTTGATTCGATTTATAAAGCAATAGAAAAAACACCACCATCAACAGTGGTTGCTGTATTGGGAGATTTATTTCATAATAAAAGTGATTTAAGTCCAGAATCAGTAAAAGTTGCGACGGATTTTCTTCAAAATTTAGCAAATAGGCGACCTACAGTAGTGATCGCGGGTAATCATGATGCAACATTATCAAATAAAAACAGATTGGATAGTTTGACTCCGATTATTGACGCGTTAGATCATAAGAATTTATTTTATCTAAAAGATTCAGGTATTTTTATATTAGGAGATATTTTATTTAATCACTTTTCTATATTTGACGATCATGAGAAGTATGTTAAATATAAAGATATCCCAAAAAATTATTTAAATGAAACTCGATATAATATTGTATTGTTTCACGGAGCCGTACATGACGCAATCACAGACATTGGTTATAAAATTTCAAGTAGAACAATTACAAATGAGTTATTTGACGGACATCAAATCGCTCTTTTAGGAGATATTCATAAATATCAAATATTACAACATTATAATGATTGTGAAGGAAAACCAATAATTGTTTATGCGGGATCTACACTTCAACAATCACACGGCGAAGAATTAAAAGGACATGGATTCGTTTATTGGGATCTTAAAACAAAAGCGTTTAAACACTTTGAAATTCCCAACGATTATGGATTTTATACTGTAAATATCAACAAAGGTATACTTGAAACGAATATTTCTGACATTCCTAAGAAAGTCAGACTTAGAATGAAATGTTGTGAGAGTGTATCGACTGAAGTTAAATCTATTTTGTCACACATTAGACAATCTTCTGATGTTATAGATGTTTCGTATGTAAGGATTGATAGTCCACTTTCACAAAATAAGAATATTATTGATAATACAAATTTAAATATTAATAGTATCGTTGATGTTGATTATCAGAACAAACTTATTGCCGATTATATTAAAAATAAATTTGAAATTGACGGAAAAGAAATTTTAGAAAAAATTTATACTATTAATAAAGAATTAAATTCATCCTTAAGTAAGGAACAGGTTGTTAGAAATCTAAGATGGAGACCCAAAAAGTTTGAATTCGATAACATGTTCAGTTATGGGGAGGGGAACGTTATTGATTTTACCAAAATGCATAATGTAATTGGATTATTCGCATCAAATGCATCTGGAAAATCAAGTATCTTGTCTGCACTTTCATTTTGTATTTTTGATAAATGTGATCGTGCATTTAAAGCATCTCATGTGTTAAATACACAAAAAATGAGTTTTAAATGTAAATTTAATTTTGAAGTCAATGGTGTCAATTTCTTCATAGAAAGAATTGGCAATTCAGATAAAAAAGGTAATGTTAAAGTTGATGTGAAATTTTGGAAAGAAGAATCGGATAAGGTTATAGAACTGAATGGTGAAGCTAGACGATCTACAAACGATATAATTCGAGATTATGTCGGTACATACGATGATTTTATTTTAACAGTTTTAAGTATACAAAATAATAAAATAGGATCTTTTGTTGACATGGGACAGACTGAAAGAAAGGAATTATTGGCCCAATTTATGGGACTTGATATTTTCGATAAATTATCTACTGCGTCACAAGAAAAGGTCAAAGAAATTAATGCGTTACTTAAAAATTTTAAAAATAATGATTATACGCAGAAATTAAATACATTGACAAATATAATTGAAGTGTCATCTAGCTTATTAAAGGATGAAACTGAAGGTTTGGATCAGTTAATGTATGATAGAGAGTTTAAAAATAATTTATTGTTGGAAGAAACTAAAAAACTTATATCGGTTGATACTGATGTTTGGAACTTGTCAACATTAACTCAATCTGAGATATCTTGTGGAAATACCATAGAAAAATTAAATAATGACATAAGTTCTCTAAAAGTAGATCATAACAAACTCGAAATTGAACTGTCTAAATCTATAAATTTAGAAAATGTACATTTGTTGGATGGAGTTGAATCTAAATACAATGAATATGTTGTATTTAAAAAGGAACTTTCTAATAAGGAGAATGAAATCGAACGCATAAAAATAATCGTCAACGGTAAATTAGAAAAATTAAAAACCCTTGAACAACATAAATATGATCCCAACTGTGAATATTGTATAAATAATATATTTGTTAAAGACGCAATAAAAACAAAACATGATTTAGAAAAAGATAAATCTTGCGCATCTGTCGTTTTACAAAAATATACAGATTTGAAAAATAAAGTAATTCAGTATGGTGATATAGAATTCCAATATAAAAATTATAAAGAGTTACAAATTAACAAAACTAATACTGAAAATAAGTTAAATAAATTGAATAATTCAATTATTACAAATGAAAATAAAGTTTTACAAGAACAAACAAAGCTAAATACGATTTTAGAAAAAATAGAGAAGTTTAATAAACAAAAAGATAATATAGAACACAATACTACCGTTAAAACAAATATCGAATCTATAAAATCAAATATTAAAATCATCGACGTCAAAATAAAACAAAAAAATATAGATATTGTTAATTTAAATTCAGATCTCAATTCTTCCATTGATAAAAAAATCAATATAGAAAAAACAATAGAACAAACAAAGACATTAGAAAATACTTACGAAGCATATCAACTGTATAACTCTGCTATCGGTAGAGATGGAATTCCATATGAACTTATCAGTCAATCACTTCCAACTATCGAAAATGAAGTAAATAATATCTTAAATCAAATAGTAGAATTTACAATATCACTTCAGACCGATAGTAAAAATGTAAGCACTTTTATTAATTATGATGATAAAAAATGGCCGTTAGAATTGTCTAGCGGATTAGAAAAATTTGTAAGTTCATTAGCTATCCGAGTTGCATTAATTAATATTTCTAATCTACCAAGACCCAATTTCATTGCAATTGATGAAGGATGGGGCACTATGGATGCAACTAATTTATCTTCAGTTTCCAATTTATTTTCACATTTAAAAACACAATTTGATTTTGTTTGGATTATAAGTCATCTGGATGTCATGAAGGATATGGTGGATAATCGTGTTGAAATTAGAAAAGAAAATGGATTTAGTAAAGTTTCGTTCATATAAAAAAAGTTATAAATATTGACATCTTCAATTTTTTGGGAATATTTATAATTAGTATTCTTTAAAAATTTTGAAAGGAAACATATAATATGCCAATACAAGAAGGTGGACAATTTACTCCTACTAACACTATCGTTAGTCCAGGAGTCTTTACAAGAGAAAATGATTTATCAGGCATTGTTCAAGGTGTAGCTGATATCGGTGCAGTAGTTGTTGCACCATTTTCTAGAGGACCAGGATTTAGTCCAACACTTGTTACCAACACTGCCGATTTAGAAGAAAAATTCGGCATCGCTGACGGTACATTCTATGGACCATATACTGCCAAAGAATATCTCAATGAAAAGGGATTTGTAACCGTCTGCCGCGTAGGTGGTTTAACAGGGTACGATCAACGATTTCCTATAGCAATTTATGCGGAATCAGGAGCGTATACACGAAACGGTGATCAGGCATCTTTGGTAAGCGCCTCTTCCTTTTTAATTCCATCCGGTTCACTTGCAGATGGATCCACATTTCCTGGTCTAACACCGTTATTCTTATCACGCAGCTTCACTGGTGTTGGGACTACGGCTACAATTAATCACGCAACTGTAACATGTACTATCCCAACCGCATCATTTATATTTTTATTTGGTGCAGTTGCGGCAACGGCAACAAGTGTAAATTCTACAAGCGGAAGTTTACTTTTTGATTCGTCGGCGATTAATATTGCATCTAGTAATGTAAATTATACATCAGTTACCATGAGTTGGAGTGGCGTATCAACTCTTACAGGATCTATTACTGACTCGATTCAACTTTTAAATTACGGATTACAAAATCATACTGTAACCAGTTCTGCATTGATTGACAAAAATTTGACGGGAGGATCATATCCATTCGATGACGTTTACCTAAAGAGTTCAAAACTTGTTTCTTACAAAGGAAATTGTATAAATCCTGTCTTTAGATTGGAAGGACTTGTTTCAGGTTCATTTGGAAAATTTACAGGCAATTTTAATTCTGCAGGATCATCAAGCACAGATTCTTGTGGTAACTGGACATCACAACAGGCCGCAAGTCAAATTTTGTTGGCGGTATTATCTGACACTACAAATCATTCTCCAGGAACAGATTTAATTTCATCTGGATTTAGTGGATCCAGTGTAAGTTATGAATCTGTATTGAATTCGAATAGTTCAAGTATACAATCGGATTATTATTTAAATTTAAGTGGAAGTTCTGCAGGCAGATATGGTGTTTATGAATTTTCACTTGATAAAGCAAATCAAAAATATATTGTAAATGTATTTCCAAAATCGGCCAAAACATCGGATTCTACAGTAAATGCTTATTTATACAAAACATTTGAAGATTCGATTTCAAAAATAGTTGCGGATCCAACAAAATATCAAATTAAGATTGCACTTCTTCCGAATTCATCCGATTTTGGTGGAGGATATCCATTGAATTTCACAGATACAAATTCATTGACACCATCAATTGGAGATAGTCAATACAGTTTAACAAATGCTTATACACCATATATAGTATCTCAGAAGATTGCCGCAGTTGATGGAACCGTGTCAAGATATGATTTGTTTAAAGTTTATACATTAACCGATGGAACAAATGCTAACAAATTATATAAGATTGAAATCGGTGATGTTAAATTGGCAGGATCAGTACCAGGAAGTGATTGGGGAACATTCACGCTTTCTGTACGTGATTATAATGATACTGATAAACGTCCTAAATATCTTGAATCGTTTACAAATTTGAGTTTGGAGCCTGACAGTGCAAATTTTGTTGCCCGTAGAATAGGTGATAGATATAATTTCATTACATATGCAGGGAAAATTATTGAATATGGAATTTATTCTAATGTAAGTAAATATATCAGAATAGGAATGTCATCTCTTGAATATCCCGTATCTACAGTTCCCTATGGATTCCAAGCATATTACTGCCCCGTTGCAGGTAATATTGCTAATGTGACTCCAACAATGAAATATGGTAATGCGTCATTGTATGGTCAAGCTATTGGGAGATATGCATCTGGAATAGTATTCAATGATGTTCCTTCTACAGATCCAGAACTCATAAGTTTATATCCTACACTATCAAATGGTAGTGTTGTATATAACGACAATTCTCAATATTTCGCTCCAATTCCAAGTAATGCAACTCCTGGTGTCAATGTCGGATTCGCACTCGATAATGTAATTGTAGGATCAAATACAGGTTCATTCTTAGATGCTAGTTTGAGTGGTAGTATTCCTACAACAAATCCTGACGGTGTAAATGAAAGATCGTATTCTAAGATGCGTAAATTTATTTTAGGATTCCAAGGCGGATTTGACGGTCAATCTCCTACAGTTAAAATAAATATTGGCGGAGATATTGTTGCTGGTAATACCCAAGCATTAAATTGTACAAATATTTCAAGTGCAGGTTCAGTTGCTTATAAACAATGTATTGGTGCTCTTGGTAATGCGGATGAATTCGATATTAATTTGATTGTAACTCCTGGAATTTTACACCAACAACACAGTTATGTTACCGATCTGGTTACAAACATGTGTGAGTCTAGAGGCGATTGTTTCTATATAATGGATAACGTATTGTTTCCAAATAATGGACAATCTGTTGGATTGATTGATGCAGCGGTACAAGATGTTGCTGTGATTGATAGTAATTATGTAGCAACATATTATCCATGGGTTCGTATTTTGGATACTAATACTAATAAAATTGTGAGTGTTCCACCATCAGTTGTATTACCAGCTGTTTATGCTGCTAATGATAATGTAGCAGCGGAATGGTTTGCTCCTGCTGGTTTAAATCGTGGTGGAATCCCACAAGCAGTTCAAGTTCTTGATAGAACTACTCATGGTGAAAGAGATACATTATATGAAGGTCGTGTAAATCCAATTGCCGCATTCCCTGGTCAAGGGATATGTGTATGGGGCCAAAAAACACTTCAACAAAAATCAAGTGCGCTTGATAGAGTCAATGTTCGTAGATTGTTGATTGCGTTAAAGAAATTTATCGCAAGTACAAGCAGATACTTGGTGTTTGAACAAAATGTGGCATCTACAAGAAATCGTTTTTTAAGTATTGTAAATCCATACTTAGAATCCGTACAACAACGTAGTGGATTATACGCATTTCAAGTTAAAATGGATGAAACGAATAATACACCTGATATTATAGATAGAAATATTCTTTATGGACAAATTTACTTGCAACCAACTCGTACATCTGAATTTATAATCCTCGATTTCAACGTGCTCCCATCAGGAGCAGAATTTCCTGGGGCTTAATTTCTAGGATATTAATATAAATCACAAAAAAGAGAGCAAGAAATTGCTCTCTTTTTTATTTAATATTATTGATATTCGAGGTTGCACAATATATATTGTATATCACAATGACTTTGTAACAATATATGTCGTATAAAAGATGTAATCAATGTAAGAAGAGACTCAGTAATAATCATCAAAATCTTTTTTGTAATGATTTTTGTGAACAAACATATGTTGGTTCGTCAGATATATTTTGTAAATTATGTAATACGTTACTAGGCAAACAATCCGTCTTAAAAAACAGATTGTTTTGTAATAATAGTTGTCATAACAAATATCAACAAAAAATAAATTTAGAAAGTAGAAACTGTGTAATGTGCAGTAATAGTTTTGTTGTCACTAAAAGTTCAAAACGAAAAAAGTTGTGTTCTAATAAATGTGAAGAATTATATACAAAGTCATCTGAGAGAAATGATATGCGGATGAACACTTTAATAAAGAACAATTTGGAAAAGTTTGGAGTTGAAAGTATTTTTTCATTAAATGATATCAAAGAAAAATCCAGAAAAACTAAACGTGATAAATATGGGGATCAATATTATAATAATTTAAATAAGGGAAGACAAACAAAGTTAGATAGATACGGCACGCTTGATTTTAGTGATAAGGCTAATAAAACTAAATTGGAAAAATATGGTACACTTAATGTTAATGACAAATCAAATAAAACTAAATTAGAGAAGTATAACACTTTAGATTTTAGTGATAAAGCGAATAAAACTAAATTGGAAAAATATGGAACACTCAATTTTGCCGATAAATCGAAAGAAACAATAAAGCAAAAATACGGATCATATTCTTCAATGTTATTAAAACCGTCATATAAAAGACTGAAAGAAAAACATTCAGATTCGGTTGAATTTTTATTTTCTGAGGATGATTATTTGGGCGTCAATCATTATAAAAAATATAATTTTAGGTGTTTAAAATGCAATAATATTTTTGTGGATGATATGTGTAATGGAAGTTCTCCAACGTGTAGAACATGTAATCCCATAAACAGTGGGATCTCATTCGACGAAAAAGAAATTGTATCTTATATAAAAACAATATATTGCGGCAATATTCTTGAAAATGATAGAATAATATTAGACGGAAAAGAGATTGATGTTTTTTTACCACAATTAAATTTTGGAATAGAGTGTGACGGAATCTATTGGCACAGTGAACTATCTGGTGGTAAAGATAAACAATATCATTTAAACAAAACACAAAGATGTCTCAGTAAAAACATAAATTTAATACATATATGGGACTGGGAATGGAATTGTAAACAAGATATTATCAAAAGTATTTTATCAAATAAAGTTGGAAAATCAAAAAAAGTATATGCGAGAAAATGTGTTATACGTGAAGTAAATAATAAAGATAAATCAACATTTCTTATTAATAATCATATACAAGGAGATGACACGTCTTCCATTCGACTGGGTTTATATTATGAAGATGATTTGATATCGTTAATGACATTTGTTAAATCTAGGTATGATAAAAAATATGAATATGAATTATCAAGATATTGTAATTTAATCTATACTAATATTATTGGTGGAGCTTCTAAATTATTTAATCATTTTATTAATAATTATAATGTTAATTCAATAGTTACTTATAGTGATAAAAGGTTATTTACAGGAAAAGTCTATGAGAAAATAGGCATGGGTTTTGTAAATAATACACCTCCAGGATATCATTATTTCCATAAAAATAAGGGAATTCCGTTGGAGAGAACACATTTTCAAAAACATAAATTAAGTGAAAAACTTGAGAAGTTTGATGTTAGTTTAAGTGAGTGGGAAAATATGAAATTTAATGAATACGATCGTATTTGGGATTGCGGTCATTTAAAATATGAATGGATCAAATAAAATCAAATATCATAACTTTATTAAAATAATAGATTTTAAATTAAAAAAAATAGTTAATATTATGAAAAGATTGATTGTAAGTTATGAGAACTAATACAGGCAAAAATATAAAATTAAAAACGGGTAAGTCTAATTTAGATATAGTTAACAGTTATTTAAACGGAGAAAGGGCATTCTTACAGGTCGGTTATGATGCTAATTTAGAAAATAGTACACGTAAAGACGGTGAAGAATGGGAGGATAGTCAGGGAAACAAATGGAAAAAAGAAAACGGGATTAAAAAGAAAATACCTAAAGTTGCTAAAATTAAAATTGAAGAAAAATGTTCTATCTGTAATTTAAACATTAATTTTGGAAATTATCTAGATCAACGTGTATACAATAGATGTGGCAGATGTTATGACTGTAGCATTATATTTGATAGTCGGCTTAAAGTGTTGGGAAAATTCAATGAGTATGCAAGATATACAGTATATTCCACGCAATATTCTAAATTGAAAGATTTTAAGAATAAAATTTTAGAAAGCATAGAATATTTAGAAAAGTGCGATCCTAAGTTAAAATATTATAATTCTGATGGAACCCACGAAGTGTGGACGGATGATACGGATGCAAGGGTTAAGGTATTGGAGGATTTGAAAAAAGATCTGGTGTCAGTTGAAAAACAAATTTTAGAATCAGAAGAAGAACTTAAGAAAGTTGCATGTGATTTTTCAATTGAAGATAAAGCTAAGGAAATGACCTTGGAGTTTATAAAAAATAAAGAAGCTCGTAAATTTGATGTATGAGTGGACAAATCTATATCCAACCAACCAGAACAGCAGAATTCATTGTTCTTGATTTCAATGTGTTGCCAACTGGTGCTCAATTCCCAGGAGCTTAATAAGAATTAAAATAAAAACAGAACCCCACAGTAAAATGTGGGGTTTTTTATTATTAAACATATTTATATAAGATGATTAGTCTAATTGATTTATTAAATGAAGCTAAAATTTCATCCAGTGAATCTGAGATGGATATGTATGCTCGTAAGTATAAAAAAACTATAGATTATCTTAGTGGCAAAAATAAAGTATTGTTATTGACTACTAGTAATAGATGGAGTGGTCACAAAGATGATAGTGCCAAAAGCACACAATTAGCTTTTAAGATTCAAGAAATGTTAGGAAAAGAAAAAGTAACAATTATTGATACTACAAAGTTAAATATTTTTCCATGTGAAGGTAATGTATCTTCTAAGTGGGGAAATCACTGCGGAACAAAAGATTCTGCGTTGAAGGATAAAGAAAAAAATCCAAGTGGACATCATCGTTGTTGGGCTAGTATTAATAATAAAAATGACGAATTGTGGAAAGTAAGTAAAGATTTATTTGAAAGTGATTGTGTGGTATTTTTTGCAAGTATAAGATGGGGTCAAGCCAATGGATATTATCAAAAATTAATAGAAAGACTAACTTGGATCGAAAATAGACATTCAAGTTTAGGAGAAAGTAATATTGTTAAAAATATTGATTCAGGATTTATTGCGACTGGACAAAATTGGAACGGTAAAGATGTTACACAAACACAAAAAGAAGTGCTTCAGTTTTTTGGATTTAATACTCCGAATGAATTATTTTGGAATTGGCAATTTACTGACAATTCAAATGATGAAACTTTAAATTCATATAAAAAATCAATTAAAGTTTTTGATAATACGTTTTTAAAATAAATTATTTAATACTATTAAAAATAGTTAATGTTATATGAAAAGACCATCCCAACTTTATATCTACAATATACCGATTTTTTAATAAACAATTAAATGAAGAATTTATAGGAACTATGTTTGATTTTAGAAAAAAATATAAGTTATGTTCAGATGTTTACTATCTATTAGATGGTAAAAAGAAAAAATATCAACAATATAAAGGATGGACCATAAGTTATGAGAAGTAATACCGGTAAAAATATAAAATTAAAAACAGGAAAATCAAACTTAGATATAGTTAAAAGTTATGTATCCGGTGAAAGAGCATTTATTCAAGTAGGTTATGATTCTAATACCGAACTATTAAATAGAAAAGAAGGTGAAGAGTGGGAAGATAGTCGGTGAAATAAATGGAAAAAAGAAAATGGAGTCAAAAAGAGAGTATCAAAATTAGCAAAAATTAAAATTGAACAAAAATGTTCTATTTGTAATTTAGATATAAAATTTGGCAATTATTTAGATCAAAGAGTCTATAATAGATGTGGGAAATGTTATGATTGTAGCATAATATTCGACAGTCGGTTAAAAATATTAGGCAAATTTAACGATTATGCAAAATATTATACATTTTCCACTGAATATTCAAAATTAAAAGACTTTAAAACAAAAATTTTAGAGAGCATAGAATATCTTGAAAATTACGATACTGAATTAAAATATTTTAATGAAGATGGAACATATGAAGTTTGGACAGATAATACGGATAATAGAAATAAAGTATTAAATGATTTGAAAAAAGATATTATAGAAGTAGAAAGACAGATATCAGAGTGTGAAAAAGAAATGTCAAAAGTTGACTACGATCCGTCAATTGAAGAAAAAGCAAAACAATTGGCTTTAGAATTTATAAAAAATAGAGAAGATAGTAAATTTGACGTATGAGCGAAAAAACACTCAAAGAAATAATCAAAGAAGAGTATAAAAAGTGTTTAGTTGACCCAATGTATTTCATGAAGAAATACGTAAAGATTCAACATCAAACAAGAGGCATTATTCCATTTGAATTATATGAGTTTCAAGAAGAGACTCTTCAAGATTTCATTAATAATGATAGAAATATAGTATTAAAATCTCGTCAAATGGGTATATCAACATTGGTTTCTGCATATGCACTGTGGACTATGATATTTAATCCTGGGAAGAACGTTTTGATATTATCCACGGTACAGAATACATCAAAGGAAATTGTATCTAAAATTAGATTGGCCAATAATAACTTACCTAGTTGGTTAAAAGTTCAAACGGTTGAAGATAATAGGCTTTCTCTAAAATTTAAAAACGAATCCCGAGTGTTGGCAGCGTCTTCTGCTGCCGATAGTGCTCGTGGTTTTAGTGCGTATTTAGTAATAATGGACGAATGTGCGTTCATTTCAAATTCTGAAGAAGTCTGGACATCTGCACAACAAACCATGGCCACCGGTGGAAGAGCGATTCTTCTTTCAACGCCAAATGGTGTAGGTAATTTTTTTCATCAAATATGGGTAGATGCGGAAGCTAGAAGAAATACATTTAACACAATTCAGTTAAAATGGGATAGACATCCGGAAAGAGATCAAGCATGGAGAAATCGTCAAACAGATGAATTGGGACCAAAACGATCCGCACAAGAATGTGATACTGAATTTTTGTCTTCAGGAAATACTGTTATTGAATCACATTTAGTTGAATTTTATAAACAAACCAAGGCAAAGGATCCCGTTGAAATGAGAGGAGTGGATCATGGATATTGGATTTGGGAATATCCTGATTACAGTAGAAACTACATTGTTGCGGCGGATGTTGCGAGAGGAGACAGTACTGATTATAGTGCGTTTCATATTATTGATGTGGAGTCATTAACACAGGTGGCTGAATATAAGGGTCAAATAAATACTAAAGACTATGGGAATTTATTAGTTGGGGTTGCGACTGAGTATAATAATGCGTTACTTATTGTAGAAAATAACAATATAGGATGGGCGGTATTACAACAAATAATTGATCGTGAGTATCCAAACACGTTTTACAGTAGTGCAGATTTGCAATATGTTGATATAGAACGACAACTTACTAACAAATATAATAAAGAAGATAGAAAAATGGTTCCTGGGTTTACAAACAGTCAAAAAACAAGACCCTTGTTAATATCTAAATTGGACACGTATTTTCGTGAAAAGTCTATAACAATTTATTCTAAAAGATTATTGGATGAGTTGTCCGTCTTTATTTGGGATGGTAATAAAGCGGCTGCAATGAGAGGATATAACGATGATTTAGTTATATCGTTTTGTATTGGACTGTGGGTTAGAGATACAGCATTAAAACTCAGACAGCAGGGTATGGATTTAAATAAATCAATGTTGGGTGGGATATCAAGAACATCAAATGATAAAATATATACCCAAAAATCAATTTCTTCCCAAGATGCTTGGATTATGAAGACCGGACAATTAAATGATAAATCAGAAAATCTTACGTGGTTATTATAACCACTTTATATTTATATATTATATATGCCATCAGAAGAATTTCAAATATTAAAACAACGTTCGTTATATTCTAGGTTAAAACGGTTGTTTTCCACTGACGTAGTAGTTCGTAATATCGGCGGAAAAAAATTAAAGGTGGTCGATACTGATGATGTAATGTATGCGACTGATAGAAATACATTGCGAGATAGATTTAATAGAGTAAGAACAAGCGCTTATAATCAATATAGTAGAGATTTTTCGTTGAGTTATCAATCTGCTCGAATTGAGTTATTTCGAGATTTTGATGTGATGGATAATGATCCCATAATATCATCCGCATTGGACATTTATGCGGACGAATGTGTTACCAAAAATGAAATGGGTAAAATATTAACTGTTAATACTAACGATGTAAATATAAAACAGATATTGGATAATTTGTTTTATGATATTCTTAATATTGAATTTAACCTTTGGAGTTGGACTAGAAATCTTGCCAAGTATGGAGATTTTTATTTAAAAATGTATGTTAGTCCAGAATATGGCGTATACATGATAGAACCTATTAGTTCATATAATGTTACTCGTGTAGAAAATAGTGATTTAAATAATAAAAATTATATCAAATTTCAAATTAATTTACCTGAGGGTGGTAAAGTTGAAGAACTTGAAAATTATCAAGTGGCACATTTCAGAATGTTAAGTGATAGTAACTTTTTACCCTATGGGAAAAGTTTAATTGAGGGTGCTAGACGAGTATGGAAGCAATTAAGTTTGATGGAGGACGCAATGTTAATTCATCGGGTGATGAGAGCTCCAGAAAAGAGGGTATTTAAAGTTGACGTTGGTAACATCCCCCCACAAGAAGTGGATCAATATATGGAAAAGTTGATGAATAAAACCAAAAAAATTCCATATCTAGATCCTAATACTGGAGATTATAATCTTAGATTCAATTTGCAAAACATGGTAGAGGATTTTTATTTGCCTGTTCGTGGGAGTGATAGTGGAACATCTATAGAACCACTAAGTGGCATGGAATTTACAGGTATAGATGATATTAATTATTTAAAAAATAAAATGTTGGCCGCCTTAAAAATTCCCAAAGCATTTTTGGGTTACGAGGAAGATTTAAGTGGAAAAGCAACGCTTGCGAGTGAAGATGTAAGATTTGCAAAGACGATTAATCGTGTTCAAAAAATATTAATTAGCGAACTCAAAAAGATTGCGATAGTGCATTTATATTCTCAGGGATATACAGATGATCAATTAGTAAATTTTGATTTAGAATTGACAAATCCATCTGTAATTTTAGAAAGTGAAAAGGTAAAAATTTGGTCAGATAAAGTTTTGTTAGCAAAAGAGATGGTTGAACAAAAAATGTTTAGTAGGAAATGGATTTATAATAATGTCTTTAAGTTATCAGATGAAGATGTTGATTTACAGAAAAATGATATAATTGAAGATGCAAAGGACACTTATAGATTCAAACAAATAGAAGATGATGGTATAGATCCTGCTAAGCCGTTTAATAAAATAAAACCGGATGAACCTGTTGGTGTATCCAATGTATCAACCTCGGAACCTCAGTCTTTGGGCGACGTTCCACCAACTGATCCTACTATGGGGGAGGAGCCAAATACATCCATAAATAAAGGAGGAACAGAAACTCCTGAACTTACGGAAAAATCAAAAAGACCGTCTCAGGCCGGAGATCATAAATATAGAAAAGATACTAGATTTGGATATGATCCTTTGGGAAATAGAGAAAACATTCGTGTCTCTCAAACATCACCATTAAGAAGTCAATCAAAATCAAAATCTCCATTGAGTATGGAACATTTAGAGGGATTAAAGCAATTTTTACAAACGCATCAAGAGCTTAAACACGATTTATTAAAGGAAACAAATTCAAAATCGTTGCTTGATGAAAGCAACATAATTGAGGAATAAATATTATAATTAAATGAATTTTATCCACATTTTATTATATTTATAAATTGAGACATTACCAGTATATGCAAAAAGCTAAACATTCCAAGTTTAAAAACACAGGAATATTATTCGAATTACTTACTCGTCAAGTAACGGCAGATATTTTGGCGGGTAAAGATGAATCCGTTGCCAAGGATTTATTGTTTAAATATTTCACCGAAAATAAAGAATTGGGAAAAGAATGGCAATTGTATAATTTTTTGTTAAATGAAAAAACAAAAGATGAATTACAATCTCAAAAATATATAAATGTAATTTTAAAACAAAGAGAGAAATTAGATTCTAAGAAAATAATCTCGGAAAAATATAATTTAATCAATGAGATACAACAAAATTATCCCATTGATAGTTTATTAAAGTCTAGTATTAAAAATTATAAAATTCACGCATCAATTTATAAATTATTTGAAAATCACATCAATAATACTATTAAATTTGACATAAAAGAAATTATTCAATCAACAAATACTGTTACTGAAAATTTGTGTGGAAAGAAAAATTCTATAATCGAATCTGAGGATGATTTAATCAGTTTTTATAGACAACAAAATGAAGATATTCGATTGCTCAGTTATAAATTATTAGTAGATTCGTTGAATGAAAAATATAAAGATTTTGATAGTAATCAAAAACGATTATTAAAAGAATATATTAATAATATTAGTAACACAAATTCATTGAATGAATTTGTTCAAAAAGAAATCGTTACCATCAAGGAAACATTGGCTGGTTTTATAAATTCAATTTCTGATAATGTTATTAAAATTAAGATAAATGAAGTAGTAAAACAAATTGATACTATTAATTGCAAAAAATCCGTAAAGGATAATCAAATTACAGTATTGTTGCTTTCTTACGAACTTATTAAAGAACTTCAAAACAAAATTCAATAATATGAATGAAAAAAAGAAACTTTTAATTGGCAGACTAAGAGAAAAAATTAAAGAAATTATTAGAAAAGAAATGGAAGAAGGAACAGGAACGTCTTCCGTTGCTGGACCTTCTACTCCATATGCGTTTTCAAAATCCGGTAAAGGTAATGAACGTGCAGCCGTCGCATCAACTAATTATGAACTCGTAAAAGAAAAAAATGAAGATCATAAAAAGGATGATGACAAACCTGTAATTGCGGTTGTTGACACCGAAAAATCCGAGAATGATGTAAAACCAAGAGGTATCACACGTTCTGATGCTGACGTATTACTACGAAAACAACATATTGCATCTTCTTTGGGACGTGATGATGAGGCCAATCACTATGGTAGATTGTTGGCATTGGTCAATAAACACTTAAAGAAATAATATGCCTATTTTTATAAAAAGATTTTTGGAAGCAAATAAACCCCCCATAGATAGTAAAGGTTCAGGTAATACTGTACAGTCTCCATCTGACGTAGCTACATCGACCACCGAACCTAAACAACAAACGGTTGATACATACAATATGGGATTCGATTTGGAAGATTTTCAAAAGAAGTTATCCCAAGCTACAGAATCTGTAAAGGGACAGTTTAAAGATAAAATTTTAAATCAAATTTTAAATAAAAAAATTCAATTTCGTGCTTCCAAGGGTTATGGTCAACCTGAAAAGGATTTTATTGTAAACGTTGATGATGTTAATATTGATTTTTACTATGAAAATTATGTCGTTGTTATTAAAGGTCGTGAACCAAATAAACAAAAAGAAAGCGAATATTTTATAAAATATCCATATGTTATTAAAAAATTGGGATCCGCCTCAGTTTCTACCAAGAAGAAAGATGTGACAATTCCATCTATTCCGGTTCCGACCGCTACACAAAATGTAGCAACTATGGGGATATAATATGAATGATAAGAAATTATTAGTAGATTGCATTTCATTTGAAATTAGCCGAGAAGTAATTAATGAGGCTATGAAAACAAATGGCCCCTTTTTGGTAAAGGGAGTTCTTCAACGAGCAAATGCAAAAAATCAAAATGGTAGAATTTATCCACGAGAAATTTTGGAGAGAGAATCAAAGAAATACGAACAAAATTTCATAAAAGAACGTAGGGCTCTCGGGGAGCTAGACCATCCGGAATGTAAACGGGTTGGTACTGAAATATTTACGGAAGATGGATGGAAAGATTTGAGAGATGTCAAGGTTGATGAATTAATTCCCACTCTTAACACAAATACAAATACAATTGAATATAATCCAATAGAACGAGTAATTCACGAACCGTATAAAGGAAAAATGATATCTATTATTGGAAAGAATATAGATACGATGGTAACTCCTAATCATAGATTTATATTAAAAAATAGAAAAAATGAATTTGTTGAAAAAACTGCTCAAGAATTATTAGACATTTCAAAAATAACAAAAAATTCACATTTGTCTATTCCTGTTATTGCGAATAATTGGAACGGAACGAGGTATGATATCTATAAAATAGATGCGATAAATATCGAAGATATATCAGGAAATCAATCGACTGACTATAAAATAAAACAAACGACCGCATTGAATTTAGATGTAAAATCATGGTTCTCGTTTCTTGGGTTTTATCTTGCCGAAGGACATTGTACGAATAGAGATATTTCTACGGGATATGGAATTTTTATTACACAGAATAAGGGAGAAATTGCGGACAGGTTTAGGGAAATACTAACACAATTATCTCCGGAATTAATATGGAATGAATGGGATAAGGGTGATAATGCAATTACTTTTAATACGAGTGATGCTCGACTGTGGACATATTTATCCAAATTAGGAAATAAATATACAAAATACATTCCTCAAGAAATTAAAAACGCATCTGACGATTTATTACAAAATTTATATGATTGGTTTTTGAATGGTGACGGTACCGTTGTTGGAGAATATGATAGAACATCCATATTTTCAGTTTCAAAAAAACTAATAGAAGATTTTTATGAAATTGTATTAAAGTTGGGGATGTCTGGTATTATCAAAGAACAAATAACAACAGAAGATTATATGTTTGCTGGCAGATTAATTGAGGCAAAAAATAAATCCCCACTTTATAGACTGTGGATAAGATCGTCACAATCAATTCATCTAGATTTTAGATTTATTAAAATTAAAGAGGTTGATTATGATGATACTGTTCATTGTGTAACCGTAAAAAATGGAACATTTTATTGTCGTGATAGAAATAAATCATTTTGGACAGGGAATTCATCTATTGTTAACTTAAAAAATGTTAGTCACAATGTCATTAGAATGTTTTGGGATGGTGATAATTTGATTGGAGAAGTAGAGGTTCTTCCTACACCAAACGGAAACATTTTAAAGGAACTGTTTGCATCTGGTATCCGTCTTGGGATTAGTTCGAGAGGAATGGGAAGTGTTCGTAAAAATGTTCGTGAAGCCGCAGACGAGGTTCAAGATGACTTTGAATTAATAGCATTCGACTTTGTTAGTAATCCATCTACCCGAGGAGCATTTATGTATCCGGATGAACAGGTTAGTTTACAAGAAGGAATTGTTAAAAATCCGGAGACAAATAAGTGGGAAAAAGTAGAAAATATCATTCGTGATATTTTGGGAGAAGTTAAATAATTTAATTAATAAAACGCATTTAAAAATTGTGTTTTATTTTTTAACTTAATATGTAATTATATACTAAGACAAATGCTATATGATTAAAAATTGGGTAGAAAAGAATTTAATTTCAAATGGGAAACTTATATCTAAGAGATGTAAAAAGGAATGGTTTATTAAAAATAAATTTGTTGATAAATATGATGAGATATTATTGATTACAAATTTTTTGAATACCTCACTATTTCCACAAAAGATATGGCATATAATCAATGATAAATTTAGTTTATATAAATGTAATAATCCAAATTGTAATAACACTCCCAATTTTTTTACATTTACCCGTGGATATTTAAGAACGTGTAGTAATGTATGTGCTCAATATGATTTACAAACTATTGATAGAATAAAATCCACAAATATAAAAAAATATGGGGTTGAATATGGTCTTAGTAACAAAAATATAATCGAAAAAAGAAAATTAACATGCGTTAAAAATAATGGAGTTGATAATCCAACAAAATCAAAAGAAATTCTAAATAAAATTAAAAAAACAAATAATACAAAATATGGAGTTGATTGGATATTGGAAGATCAATTTAAAAAAGAAAATGCGATGTTTGATAAATATGGGGTTAGAAATATTCAACAATCTGAAGATGTCCGATTGAAAACCAGAATTGCCAGAAGATCTTCATTTTATGATTCTTTATTAAATGGTGATAGGCTTAAAAATAAAGTAACACCTATGTTCTCAAAGGATGAATATGTTAACAAAGGGTATTACAGTTCATTTAAATTTAAATGTAATGTATGTAATACAGATTTTTTTGACTGTTTAGAAGATGGAGATATTCCACGGTGTACTAATTGTTATAAAAACTCATCTGTGTTTGAAGATGAAATTTATAATTTTATAAAATCGGTTGTGAACGACGACATACATCGGAAAGTTAAGAATTTAATAAATCCATTTGAGGTTGATGTTTTTATTCCATCGTTCAATTTAGCGTTTGAATGTAACGGATTGTATTGGCACGGAGAAATAAATGGTGGAAAAGATAAAAAATATCATTTAAACAAAACAAATATGTTACATAATAAGAATATTAGATTGATTCATATATTTGAAGATGAGTGGTTATTTAAGAAAGATATTGTAAAAAGCAGAATTAAAAATTTATTTAATAATAACGATCATAAAATATTTGCGAGAAAATGTAAGATAAGATTAATAAATTCAAATGAATCGAATTGTTTTATGGAACACAATCATATTCAAGGAAAGGATAATTCGTCTATTCAACTAGGATTGTTTTTAAATAACGAATTAGTATCAACAATGACATTTGGGAAGTTAAGAACTGCATTGGGTAACATAAATAAAATTGGTACGTGGGAAATGTATAGATTCTGTAATAAAATCAATACAACCGTGATTGGATCTGCTGGTAAATTATTAAATTTCTTTATAAAGACTTACAATCCTGAAAAAATAATAACATATTCGGATAAACGATGGAATTCTGGAAATTTGTATAAAAAATTAAACTTTGTTAAAATATCAGATGGTATTCCAAATTATTGGTATTATGGTAGAGGAAATAGTTATAAAAGACACCATAGATTTGGTTTCGCTAAACATACATTATCAAAAAAATTAAATGCATTCGATATCAATTTGAGTGAATGGGAGAACATGAAACTTAATGGATATGATAGAATATGGGATTGTGGGAGCGATAAATTTGAATTGCGTTTAAAATAAAATATACTCAATTTTAATTTGAATCATATATATTTATATTATATGATAAAACTAAAGAATCTAGTAGAATCAACCATGAGTAACCTCCAAATATCTGACGATGTTCCTCGTAAATTGTCCAAAGAAGAAAAGAAGTCGTTGGCAGAATTGGTTCATAATTATAATGAATATGGTAAAACTCTCCATGAATATCAAAAAATTATGGAAGTTGCAGATACAATTAAGAAAATTTCACAGTATGCAGAGACGTATGTTGTAAATGAATGTAATGATTGGTCGCAGGCAAATGTTGCGAAACGACATTTTGCGGAAATTAAAAAACACTCGGATGCGTTTAATAAATTGGCTAAAGAAACACATGAAAAAAATATTCATATGACTTCTTTATATCAAGATATTGGCGGAATTTTAGAAAAATATTTTGAAATTAAAGATTTAGATAAATAATAATCTTATTAAAGTTAAAAACCCAATCAATTTTTTGATTGGGTTTTTGTGTTATAATATCCATTTTAGGAGAACCACTCTCCTTTAGGTCAGTTCACAGTGGAATTGATCCACGACTGTCTATAAAATTCATCATTTCAATAAAATTTCTAAATACGTGTTTTCTATTATTAACTAATAGCCAATAACCTTGCTTATTTTTATATATTGTATATTTTATAGGTTCTTTTTTAAAATCTAAAGAATTGGTATTTTTATTAGTATAAACCAATTGAGTTTCTCCTTCTGGTTCAAATCCCATACCAGCTAACCAATCTATTTCTTTCCAATTCCATCCATTTGGGTTATCAATGTCATTAATATTATATCTAAAGGATGCATCAGATTCTGCATATTCTTTTTTTATAAAAGATTTTAAATGAGTCATAAATTGTATTTGTTTAGGGTCGTAGATATCAAATTAGTTAATGTTTTATTAAGCTCAATTTGATTAGGATTGCCATTTTCATTATTTAAATTGGTTGCATTAGAAAGTCTGTAATAAACGGTTGTTGGTTTTTTTAAATCTTCTTCATTTGAATACGTAATGTACCACACGCCGTATTTTATAGATTGACCACTGCTGTCAGATTTATTTGTCAATTTCTTAACTATAAAATAAAAGTTATTGTTTGACATTTCTTTTTGAAAACTTAATTCGTGCCCTCTTGACATTGGCTTTTCATCATTTAAATGTAAAGTAGAATCTTTCGATTTTAAAACGTCTTTTACAACATTTATTTCTTCTTTTGTAAAATCCAATCCCTTATTAGAATTTAATTCATTTTCTATAGAAACATTATCTTTTTTATTATCAGTCAATTCATTTAAAATAGTTTCTTTTAAAATAATTTTACGTAGAGACTCTTTCAATTTTTCTTTAATTTTCTTTCTACGATTTTTTCTCTGTTTCCGTTTATGCGCAATTGATAACGCGGTTAAATATTTATTTAAACTCTCTTTATCTCCGTCTGTACATCCAACCTTATCATCATTAGATTGTTTATAAACACAGTATTTATCATCTACTTTTTTGTAATAATATGGCATAATATTATAAATATCTTATAATTTTACGATTTTCGTTTTTTTATTTATATTTATATCTAATATTACGGCTTTTCTTTGCCGCTTAAATGTAACTAAATCAGTATTGAAGTTTATCATCAATAACTTCAGAAAAATAAAATAAAACACTATGTCAAATTTACTAAAAGAAGCTATTGCTGATGCTAAAGCCGTACGTGCCACTGCGCTTGCAAATGCAAAAGCCGCATTGGAAGAGGCCTTTAATACAAAGGCAGAAGCAATGTTGGCCGAAAAATTAAAACAAGAAATCGAAGCGGATGACGTCGCTGATGCTGCTATTGCTCCAGTACCTGCAAAGGATGAGGTTGTCAATGCGGATGCCGCAGATGATTCCAAACAAGTCACATGTGAAGAGGACGATGAGACTGTGACTAATGAGGAAATCGAAGAAATTTTGAGAGAATTAGAAAACGAATTACACGAAGATGGTAATGAAGATACAGACATGTCTAATTCTGATGATGCTGCTCCGGCTGCTCCGGCTGCTGCTCCATCCGCTGATGCTGCTCCATCCGCTGATGCTGCTCCAGCCGCTGATGCTGCTCCAGCCGCTGATGCTGCTCCAGCCGCTGATGCTGCTCCAGCCGCTGATGCTGCTCCAGCCGCTGATGCTGCTCCAGCCGCCGATGCTGCTCCAGCCGCCGATGAAACCGATGAATCAATCGAAGAAGAAATTGATTTACATGAACTTTTAACATCTCTTGATGAATCCGAGGTAAAAAACGACGTGGTAGAACAAACAAAAGAATCTTATGAATCTGTAAAAACAGAATTACAAGAAGCTTATAAAGTCGTTGAATATCTTCGCAATCAAATCAATGAAATTAATTTGTTAAACAGCAAATTGCTTTATACCAATAAGTTGTTTAATACTTTCAGCTTGACCAAGGAACAAAAAACCAAGGTCGTTGAAACATTTGACTTGGCTAAGTCCATCCGTGAAGTCAAGTTGAGTTATGCAATTTTGTCCGAATCATATAGTTCCGGTGTATCAGTTGTCAAAAAGATAAATACAACTGCAAAATCTATCACCGAAGGTTTGGCAAGTAAACCCGTCGCTTCAACTGCTCCTGCAAAGCAAGTCATTGTTGAAAATATTAAGGGGATGGCTTCAAGATTCCAAACACTCGCCGGAATCAAGAGGTAATTTTAATGGGTGAGTACTAAACAGTAAAAAACTAATAAACAGAAATTATATGAGTGATATTAAAAGTCTATTGACAAACAATATGAATCCACAAGCCAAATTAATGGCTGAAACTCGTGGATTACAATCTAAATGGGATAAAACAGGTCTTCTCGAAGGTCTTGGCGGCGTAGAAAAAGCAAATATGTCCGTCCTTTTGGAAAATCAAGCAAAGCAACTTCTTGATGAAGCAACCGCAACCGGTACTTCAGCAAACAGTGAACAATGGGCTGGCGTAGCTCTCCCATTGGTTCGACGTGTATTCGCTGAAATCAGTGCCAAGGAATTCGTTAGTGTTCAACCAATGAATCTCCCAAGTGGTCTTATCTTCTATCTCGATTTCAAATATGGAACTAACGTTCCATCAATTGTAGAAAACGCGTATCCCGGATCAATGTTTGGCGGAAACACCAATGCTAAACTTGGTTCTACAGATGATGCCGTAAACGGTCTATATGGTGCAGGTCGTTATGGATACACTGAAAAACAAGTTCAAATGGCGGCTTCTACTGCAACAGTCGCAAGTGCATCTGCAAACGATCTCCAATGGGATTCGGAATATACTTCTAGTACAATAAATGGCACTGGACATTATTGGGCTGTCACCGTTCCAGTATACAATAACGGTAATATTACTAATCCAGATTTGAATGCAGTCAAAGCATTTGTTCTTACAGGTTCAAACTTGACCGGTGGTGCAAACGTTTTGTATCAGTTCACTAGGGTAATTAACGCTGGGTCACAAGCGGCTCCACAGTACTCCATCGTATTCGTAACAAGTGGTTCTAATACAACCGCAGGTGCTACAAAGCTAGTATCAATGTATTATGATAAACAACCAACAGATTCTACCCGTGGTGACTTTGAAGATACATTTACTACAGCTGGTGCTGGAACATCTGGTATATCCACCGATATTGGTATTCCAGAAGTTAACTTGGAGCTTAAGAGTGAACCAATTGTTGCCAAAACTCGTAAGTTAAAGGCAGTTTGGACTCCTGAGCTTGCTCAAGACTTGAATGCATATCATAGTATTGACGCAGAAGCTGAGTTGACTGCTCTATTGAGTGAATATGTATCAATGGAAATTGATCTGGAGATCCTTGACATGTTAGTCTCGGCTGCTCCTGGCGCAACAACTGAGGCTTGGAGTGCTGCTATTGGCACCGAATTGGTGGGTAAGACTGTGAATGCTAATGGTACAGTTACCTTCAATCGTACAACCGATGCATCAAACCGTACTGCTTACGTAAAGAGCACATGGTTCCAAACTCTTGGTAACAAGATTCAAAAGGTATCTAACAAGATTCACCAATTGACTCTCCGTGGTGGTGCAAACTTCCTTGTTTGTTCTCCTGATGTCGCAACTATTTTGGAATCAATCCCAGGATATGTTGTTAACACTGATGGTGACAATGCTAAATTTGCAATGGGTGTGAGCAAGGTTGGTAGCTTTGCAAGCCGATTCCAAGTCTATAAGAATCCATATATGACTGAGAATGTCATCTTGGTTGGATTCCGAGGGAATAACTTCCTTGAAACTGGTGCGGTGTATGCTCCATACATCCCACTTGTTCAAACTCCTATGGTATTCGATCCAGTCAACTTTACGCCACGCCGTGGGGTAATGACACGGTATGCCAAGAAGGTGGTTCGACCAGAGTTCTACGGCAAAGTATACGTAGCTGATTTAGATCAGGTCTAATTGATACTATAATTAACCAATAAACACAAGGGTTTCCTGAAAGGGAAACCCTTTTTTGTTTTATAATTTTAAAGAACGATGAATATTTTCCAAGAAGTTACACCGGTTTCAAGGAAGTTTCTTTACTTTTAAAATCGTGATACTATACTTATTAATATGGATCGAGATAGGAATGAAATTATTGTTACCGTAGATGAATCAAAAACATGTTTACTGGACGGTAAGGTTTTTAATTCAAGCAAGAAAATGATATGGCATGTTCGAAGAACTTACAAGTTATCATTTGAACAATATGTTATAAAAGTTTTTTATGGTGGTGTTAAGCCAGTTTGTTTAAAAACAGGAAGATCTCTTACTTTTAAGGCTAATAAATTGGGACCGTGGTTCAAAAATTTTACTACTAATTCATTTCCTAGGAAACCCCACAGTAAAGAATCTAAAGAAAAGATAAAGGTTGGGTGTGAAAGATCTTCATTGGAGAAATATGGAGTGAAAAATATATTTTCTACAGATTGGTGTAAACAGAAGATTAAAAACTCAATGTTAGAACGATTCGGTGTTGATAACATAATGAAAGTGGACGAATACAAGTCCAAAGTATTATCATCATTTTTTGAAACCATAAAAGTCCGACCTAAAAAAACATATCTTTCTGGCACATATGATCAGAATAAATCATCTTCATTGGAAAAAGATTTGATGGAAAAATTAAATAGTTTAGATATCCGATTTGAATCTCCATTCATGTATGAAGGTAAGAAATATGATTTTTATATTCCAAGCATAAACGTTGTGATAGAACTCGACGGGGATGCTTTTCATAAAGATGTACTGGAAAAAATGACGGTCATGACTATCAATAGTAGTGTAAATGATTTTACAAAAAACAAACTTATAGAAAATACTGAATTTGATTTTTATAGAATACGATACAATACTAATACGTTTTTATTAGATGATGGTGGAGATTTACTAAATAAAATTGAGTCGTTTCAATATTCACCATCGTATTCTATTTCATATAAACAAAAAGTAGTCCATAAAGAATATTTTAAACGTTATATAGATTTGCACGGAAAAGAAAAGCTTAAAAACTATTCATATTTATTTTTAAAATTCATTAGAACTTTCCAACCAACATTTCCATATCCAGACTTAGAAGAAAATTTACAAGATGTAGGTATTAAACTTAAAAATTATGACGTGTCAAAAATTTATAATGAATCCACGATGGAGTTTTCTAACAACATATCAACTGTTGGTCATAATTACCTAAAACATTATTTCCGATCATACTGGGGAGCTAAATATAAAGGCAATATGTCACCGGAAGAATCGTGGGGGGATGACAAAATAATGAGTGAGGTTATACGATATAGAATTGGATTAAATAATTCAGGCGAAGTGTTTGATTTTTCTTTACATCAATTGGTGAGAGGATTATCTGCAAGACGGATAACTGCTTCATTTTTCAAACCTTTATTAGCATCCGCAATATATTATAAGTATATAGGAGATAAAAATGATCCGGTTGTATTGGATCCATGTTGCGGATTTGGCGGGAGATTATTGGGATTTAAAAGTAAATATCCAAATGGGATTTATATTGGATGTGAACCAAACATAGAAACGTTTAATGAATTACAAGAATTGGTTAAGAATGCAAATTGGAATGACGTTAAAATTTATAATTGTAAATTTGAAGATTTTAATAGTGACATTAAATTTGATTTAATTTTTACAAGTATTCCCTATTACGATTTAGAAACATATAGTAACTCTGTATCTTATTCATCATTTGACGAGTGGAAAGATACGTTTATAAAATCATTTGAAAAATATTCATCTCAGAATTGTTATATTAATATGTCAGAGGAGTTATCTATTCGGTTAGGATTTACAAATTTAGATGCCTATATAGTGTCTAATAGAAGTCATTTTGATGGTGGGGACGATCAAAAACGAGAAGTTATTGTTAAGTTATAATTTTGACGTTGAAATTATAATGTAGTGTGATTTAGATTATAATTATAATAAATCGAATTGTTTTAATATTTATTATATATGGCATTTGATCCCAATACAATTAGATGGAATGGAAGTGGGAGTTCGGTTAATACGACGACCGTACCGTTTGGTTTTTACTTAATGGAAGTTGCGAATACAGGGAGCATAGGGATATTTGAATATGACTGTCAAAAAAGTGCGGAGTGGGCGGCTAAGAGGCTTGGATATCCTATAATTGATATTGAAATGGGGGATATCAATTTTTATGCATGTTTTGAGGAGGCTGTTAGTGAATATGGTGCGCAAGTAAATCAATTTAACATTAGAAATAATTTATTAAATTTACAGGGATTAAATACCATTGCTAATCCAAATATTACAGGTAAAAACATAAAAGGGTCTGGATTGCCGTTTGTTGTTAAATTGTCTAGTCAATATGGCAGTGAAATTGATGTTGGCGGAGATGTTCCTGTAAAACGAGTTCCAATTACGCTTAAAGTAGGTCAACAAAATTATGATTTGAATCAATTGGTTGAATGTGAACGTGAATGTGGAAATAAGGTAGAGATTAGAAGAATATTCCATGGTCCCGCACCTGCATTTGCTAGAATTTATGATCCGTATAGTATGACAGGAATGTCGTATAGTAACATATTGACGGAGATGGGATTTGCGGGATACAGTCCTGCTACTCAATTTTTGATGACCCCTATATTTGAAGATTTGTTGAGAGGACAGGCAATTGAGTTTAACGACATGGTTCGTAAAAGTGCATATAGTTTTGAAGTAACAAACAATCAGATGCGAATTTTTCCAATCCCAACTCGTGAATATAACATTTATATTGAGTATGTTGTGGAAAAAGATAAATTTAATAGTGCGGTTTCATCTGCGGACAATTATGAAGAAGTCAGCGATTATAGTAATGTTCCATATCAAAATGTAACATATAATAAATTAAATGCTGTTGGCAAACAATGGATTAAAAAGTATTTTCTATCATTATCCAAAGAATTATTAGGAGCGATTCGACAAAAATATAGTACGGTTCCAATTCCTGGAGGTGAGGTTACATTAGATGGAGATGCATTGAGAAGTGAGGCTACTACAGAAAAGGAAAGTCTTATTGCTCAACTTAGAGAAAATCTTGAAGCTACAGGAAGGACCGCATTAATGGAAGCGAAAGCGACTGAGGCGGAGAAGATGAGAGACACTTTGCGATCGGTTCCACTTTTGATTTATATTGGGAGTTTGATATTTGGGTTTATATCTATATTTGACATTTATATATAATTGATATGGGAGACTATGGAAGATATTTTAGTTCGAGAGATATATCATTTATAAACGGTGTAAACCGTGAATTGGATGAAGATATAATACAGACATTTGTTGTATTGTTTAAGGTTGCTGCTGCTGAGACTAATACAAATGTATATGGAGAATCAGGTGCAGAAGGAAAGAGTTTTTATCCTGGAATAGAAATCACATCATTAATTGAGAGATCAGATCCGACCACTGACGATGAGGGATTTGGTCCGGATAGAGATCAATCGGTGTTATTCAAATTCCGAGAACTATCATTGAAAAGTGCTAATTTTTATCCGGAGGTTGGTGATTTGATATTATTTAATGATCGATATCATGAAGTTGATAATGTTGTACAAGAACAAATGCTTGGGGGACAGTCAAATAAATCGCATAGTATTATCTGCAATACACATTATAGCAGATTGAGTAAAATTAACTTGGTAAATAGACAATATTAATTATGTCGTGGAAAGGTGATACAAAAAATCCAGTCCCAACTAATGAGGACAAGACGCAGGAAAATAAGTATTTTACAAATACGACAAATCGTGCGTTTGATGTTCGTCGTGATCAGGATCCAAAGAAAAATTTTACAATATCATTAATTGATATTGACACTGCAATTGTAAAGTATATAGAAGATGTAATTAATCCAACAATAATTGACGCGGGAGAAAATGTAAAAGTTCCAATCATTTATGGAAATCCAGAAAAATGGAAAGCGGCTAAATTGGAAGGATATCTTCGTGATAATCAAGGAAAAATACAATTGCCTATCATAATGTTTAAAAGACAGTCATTTGCTAAAAATGAAAACATGATGACTTTAAACAGATATCTTTCATATCCTATAATAACGAAATTTAATGAAAAAAATAAATATGATAGATTTAATTTATTAAATGACACCGTTGCTCCTGTTAATAGTATATACAGTCTCTCGTTACCAGATCATGTAAAAGTGGAATATGAATTCGTTGTGTGGACAGAGTATGTTGAACAAATGAATTCGATTTTAGAAAAAATTAATTATGCAAGCGAAGATTATTGGGGAGATGCCCAAAATTTTAAGTTTAGAGTAAGTATAGATAATTACACCAATACATCAGAGAGTCCGTCTGAAAAAGATAGAATCATTCGATCTACATTTAATTTAAAAGTATTTTCATATTTATTACCTGAAAGTTTGGAGGATAGAAAAACTACGGTTCAAAAATTTTTGACGCCTAGAAAAATTAGTATAATATCCGAATTGGTTTCCGGAAATCAAATGAAGGAAATTAATAAAGATGTTAAAAAACATAGTTATAGTAATCCATCTAATCCATATTATGACATTAATGCAATATCATCTAATAATGATATCTGGAGATTTCCTAAACCTACGATTGTCACTGAAAAATCTACAACAGATGCAGGATCCGTTTTAGAAAAAATAAGAGCTAGCTATGCAGCTTTGATTGTTCAACCATCATCAGAGACGTCATGTTGTAGTATATGGCATGACGTTCCTTCTACACCCTCTGACTACGGAGAAGAAGGATGGATGGCATATGATGGTGATTATCATTACATATATGTCGGCAATAGATGGTTACGACAAGAAATCTCACAGTGGATCTCTTAAAATTTTTTTAAAACGATTTAACTAATATATTTATATTTATATTTATAT
>SXGR01116258.1_pt1 | contig 56320 bp, 41 predicted proteins | sample 3174711 | NCBI WGS metagenome assembly SXGR01 (sample SAMN11356860, study PRJNA531348) | freshwater metagenome | isolation source: freshwater sample F1-60 | place: China: Fuxian Lake, Yuxi | collected 2017-12-25 | reverse complement strand
TACCAAGGAAGTGCTCTACCCCTGAGCTACAACGGCGGGTAAATGTCTCGCTGCTGGCGTGGATGGAGCGGATTCCGAGGGAAGCATGAATCCGAACAGAGCACCCCTGAGCAAGAAATCCTTGGATTCCTGATTCTGGAGCGGGAGACGAGGTTCGAACCCGCGACCTACAGCTTGGAAGGCTGTCGCTCTACCAACTGAGCTACTCCCGCATGGTGAAGCATGATGTTGCCTGCACTGGTGGGGAGAGGAGGATTCGAACCTCCGAAGGTTTCCCAACCGAGTTACAGTCGGTCCCATTTGGCCACTCTGGTATCTCCCCGAATCCGAGCCTCCTGCCGGATTCGAACCAGCGACCTACTGATTACAAATCAGTTGCTCTACCAGCTGAGCTAAGGAGGCGCAGCAAGCTATAAGAACGACCCCTTGCCCCGGTATGACCCGATAAAACCCGATCTAACGATAGGTTTGACAAAAGGAATGCAAAGATACTGAAAAACTTATCAAAAAGCACTAGATTCAAAAAAATAAGCGTAAATCTGAGCCGTACAAAGGCATTGCCTTTATCCTTTGGGGTGTGTTTTACGGTGAATTTCTTTTAACTTTTCAATAGATTGGTGGGTGTAGATTTGAGTTGCCGCCAAATTTGCGTGACCCAATAAGGTTTTGACTGCGTTAAGATCCGCCCCATTGTCCAATAGATGCGTAGCAAAGCTATGCCTTAGGACGTGTGGACTACGCTGTTCCTGGGTGCTAACCCTACTCAAAGCCCTTCGCACGATGTCACCTACCAATTTTGGGTACATAGGCTCGCCCTTAGGAGTGCCAAAAAAGCTTTGACTAATGTTCACCATGCCCATTTGCTCACAAGCTTGATGATAATGGCTCAAAATATCCATTAATTCCCTGGTCAAGGGTAAAATCCTAACCTTGGATCTTTTGCCGGTGATTTTAATCTGCGCATTGGAACGATCCCAATCCTGCCATTTCAGCTGAATAATTTCGGCTCTTCTGAGCCCACAGCCGTACAACAATTCCACAACGCAGCGGTCTCTTAAATCCATTAAATTTCCTGGCAATTCTTGTTCCAGAAGCAACTCCATCGAGGATATGCTCACCGATCGAGGGAGATTTCGGGGAGTTTTAGGCCTTTGGAGAGCTCTGCAGGGATCCGGGCCAGGGTGCAAGCCTTCTCGGATCATAAATTTAAAATAGGATTTGAGAGTAGAAATCTTGCGATTGATAGATCTTGGTTGCAGCCCCTTTTCCATGAGAGCAATAAGCCAGGAACGAAGATGCAGAGTGGTTGGAAACTCACCGTCCTCCAAATTCCAATCTGCTTTCAAATAACTAGTAACCTGGTCTAAGTCCAAAACATAGGCTTCTAGGGTGAGGGGGGAAACCCTCTTCTCGTAGCTTAAATAACGCTGAAAGTTGCGGTAATCCATGGATACCACAAATTTAGAGAATTAATGTCAGTCCTTAGACGACGTCGGTCTGCAGGAGTTGCTGGCGGTAAACCGCGCGCAATCGCTGTTGACGCGACCTGATCGATGGCTTTTCGAAAGCCTGACGAGCACGCAATTCCTTAAGAACCCCTGTTTTCTCGAATTTCTTCTTGAAACGCTTGAGGGCCTTGTCTACGGCTTCGTTGTCTTTGAGGTCAATTTTGAGCATGCTTAAAGAATAAGGAGGGCAAATGTAATCAAGATTCCTTGAACAATTGCCTTGCGATGACCATTTTTTGGATTTCACTTGTCCCTTCCCCAATCGTACACAGCTTGGAATCACGGTAATACTTTTCGACAGGGAAATCTTTGGTGTACCCGTATCCACCAAAGATTTGAACAGCCTCTGTGGATGCCCGAACTGCAACCTCGGATGCATAATATTTGGCCATTGCTGAGACTTTGGTCACCGGTTTTCCCTCATTCTTGAGTGCCGCTGCCTCCATAGTCAGTAAATGTGCCGCCTCTATTTCGGTGGCCATATCTGCTAATTTGAAGGCAATTCCTTGAAATTCAGCAATAGGCTTCCCAAATTGTTGACGCTCTCCCGCGTATCGAACAGCCGCCTCCAAGGCCCCCTTGGCGATTCCCAGAGACAAAGCGGCGATACTGATTCTTCCACCATCCAGAATTTTCATGGCCTGCACAAAACCGTCCCCTACTTTACCCAATAGATTCTCCTTGGGGACCTTGCAATCTTTGAAGATCATTTCTGTGGTCTCCGAACAGCGCATGCCTAATTTATTCTCTTTGCGGCCTTGTAGCCAACCTTCGGTACCACGCTCCACAACCAAAGCAGAAATCCCATGAGAATCCAAAAGTTCTCCGGTCCTTACCATCACCACGGCGACCTCTGCTGAATTACCGTGGGTTATCCAACATTTGGCACCGTTCAATAGCCAATGATCGCCCTTGTCCACGGCAGTCGTTAGCATCCGCATCGCATCCGAACCAGTATTGGGCTCTGTCAAACCCCATGCACCAATCCATTCCCCCGAAGCCAATCGGGGCAACCAGCGACGCTTCTGTTCCTCGTCCCCAAACGCCATGATATGGCCGGTGCAAAGCGAATTATGAGCCGCCATGGAAAGCCCTATAGAGGGATCCGCTTTGGACAATTCCACAATCGCTTCAACATATTCTTCGTAACCCAAGCCTGTGCCACCGTAAGCGTCAGGAACCAGGACGCCCATAAGGCCTAATTGACCCATTTCTTTGAACAAATCGCGAGGGAATTCTTGGCTTTCATCCCATTCCATGGAAAATGGCTTGATTCGACGGGCCGCAAATTCCTTTACGGAAGAGCCTATCATGGTTGTGCTTTCTGAGGTCTTAAAATCCATGATGTAAAATTACGCCCAAACGGAATCCATCGCGTACAGCTGTAGGCCTCTTTAATTAAGGCTTTAGGTAAGGAAATGCCTTTATCCATTGCAAAGAATCCGTACCTAAAATTTGGAAAAGTTCGTCCTTTGTATGATACGGTCCATGTTGGCGACGGTAGGCCACCATACGCTTTGCAAGCGACCAACCTACATAAGGGTGATCGGACAAAACCTCCACATCCGCTTTGTTGATGCTCATTTGCTGAATCAAAGAGCTTTCCAATGTTATATACCGCTGAATAACCTCGAAGGTGATACTGTCCATTCCGTAAACTTCCAACAATTGATGTGAATGAATAAACCCGCCTAGCCTATTACGATAAATCCAAATCCTTCGCGCTAATGAAGGCCCAACCCCTCGTAATCGCATCAGATCGTTCGTGTCTGCCCTGTTCAATTCAATATGTTCCCCAGGTCTAAGCTTGGCATGAAATAATTTCCCTTCTTGAATAAGTTTTCGGTTCAGCCTCTCCTCATCACGTACTTCTTGAACCAATCCCAGCAGATAAGGGTCCTTAACTTCTACCGATCCTTCGTTTTGCAAGGCCCATTCCCTGAGGGCAGGCACGCCCCAAGTCATCAGGGACAAGAACCCCAAACCCAATGCCTCCTTCGTTCCAATTCGGAACATGGAACGAACCCAACCTCTTAGCATAAGCCTTAGACGGCATCTACTTCATTTTCGTTGGTTGAATTCTCCAAAGATTCAGGAGGACTCTTTAACACCTTCCACAGGAAATATATCGTGAAGGCTGTAACAATTCCTTGAGATAGCAAAAGGGTGATCAAAGCAATAGTCGTCATAAATCTGATATAAAATGGTAAGTTCCAAAAAAAAATCACTAAGTCCGTGCTTTACGGCGACGGTAGGCCAGATATACGGCATAAGCTATCCCTGCATAGAGGGCAAGCAAAAGCAGCCTTGCCCCTTGCACATACCCATTCCCCGGGTTCTGTATTTTGGATATGATATCAGGCAACGATCCTATAAACACAGCCAATAAGATGAGAGGGGTAACATATTGAATAATGAAACGGTAAACTATAGGAATTTTCATGTCTGCCCCTTCATTGATTTCCTTCCAGCCTTTGTCCATACCAAAAACCCAAGCAAACAAAATCACCTCAAGCAAAGCAAAAAGCACCAGGCTAACCGTCCCTGCCCAATAATCATATTCATCAAAAACGCCTTCGTTGTAAAAGAAAACCGTCGGTGCACCCAACACCATAACGATTAGCCCAAAAGCCCAGGCCGAGGCTCCCCTGCCCCATCCAAATTCATCCCTCAAAAATGCCATAACCGGTGTACCCATAGCCAAAGAAGAAGTTATACCCGCAAAGAACAAAAGACCAAACCAACAAATACCAGCTACAGCGCCCATCAATGGACCCCATTGGGTAAACAAATAGGGCAAAGTTTTGAATCCCAATCCCAGTCCACCACTTTTGGTCAATTCAACCACCTGATCTACACCCAGGTAACCGATTGCAATCGGGATGAGAATTGAGCTGCCCAAGACAACCTCCACAAACTCATTCATCCAGCCTGCGGACATGGCATTCAAAGCAATGTCTTGTTTACTTCGAACATAGGCAGCATAACATTGTATTGAACCCATGCCCACACTCAGCGTAAAGAAGATTTGACCAGCGGCAGCCAACCAAACCTTGGTGCTCCAAATAGAATCAAAATTAGGGGTCCACAGATAATTTAGACCAATCGTGCCATCCAATAAGGCCCCGAATTCTCCGGCTTTGAGGGTGATGCCTTTGTAAGCCAAAAACAAACCAAACAAGAGAAGTAGAGGCATGCCAACCTTGGCCGCTTTTTCCACACCACCCGACAAGCCTTTGGAGAGAATGTAGGTATTAAGAAATAGGCATAGTAACCAAAAGTAAATGGCGGTATGATTTTGATCCATGCTTATGTAGCCATCAAAATAACTCGCAACCCCATCCTGCCCCATGCCATTAAAGCCACTTTGAATAAACATCCACACATAATTCAGGGTCCAACTTTCAAGGTAACAATAGTAAGCGGCGACCGCAATGTTCGTGAATATCCCAAAAACGCCCACGTATTTCCAAAGGGCACGCTTAGGATCCAGCTCATGCAAGATGAAGGGAGTTGAATGGTTGCCTTTCTTCCCCCCAAATCGACCAGTCGCCCACTCAACCCATAACAAAGGAATACCCATTAACAAAAAACACACCAAATAGGGGATGATAAAAGCCCCTCCCCCGTTTTGGATAGCTTGTACTGGGAATCTCAGAAAATTACCCAAACCCACAGCGTTGCCCGCCATGGCGAGAATTAGACCCAATCGGGATCCCCAGGATTCTTGGTTGCTACTCATAAATAATTTTTAAGGGGCTATACGTTCTATGTTTGGTGATTGAGCAGCAAATTGCTCCAAAATCAAGGAAATACCTTCTTCCAAGGTATGAGGCACGTAATCTAAATCACGCCGGGCCTTGTCAATGATGAAGCCACTCAAGAGTGGCCTTGAGGCAGCCTGTCCCAATTCCAAGGAAGTTGTGGGCTCGATTAATTTCTCGTTTAATTGAAAATACCTTGCAATACGCCTCGCCATCTCGAGCACCGACATGTACTCCCCCCCGCTAATGTTGTAGATGCCAGTGGCTTTTCGCAGAGCCACCCTACAACAGCCCTCTGCCAAATCTTCCGCCAAAGTGGGAGTACGAAATTGATCTGAAACTATACGAATTTCACGGCCTTCTTCCAACGACTTTTTGATCCACAATACAATATTGGACCGGCTCATATCAGCCGCCAAACCATAAACCAATACAGTACGAATTATAGACCATGGACCCGAATATTGCAACACAATCTGCTCGGCATCGGCCTTAGAATGCCCATAAATACTGAGGGGATTGGGTTCATCCTCTTCCAGGTAAGGGCCAGTCCTACCATCAAAAACAAAGTCGGTGGACAAGTGAATCAAATGCGTTCCCCAGGGTTCACAAGCCTCGGCCACAAAACGAACCGCATCCACGTTGTTCAAACGGCAAGCGCTATGGTCTTTCTCACAATCGTCCACCTGCGTCATGGCCGCTGTATGTATCACACAATCGGGTCTATACTCTGCCATAAAATCCCTGACCGCGTCACGGCTAGTGACATCCAAGGACCTGTACGTGTAGCTCGACCTATGCTTTCCGAAAAGACGATGCTCCCCACGGCCGGTTGCCATAATTTGAAAACCAAGCTCTTTAACCAAACGATTGAGCAACTTCTGCCCCAACAAGCCGTTGGCCCCTGTAACCAGTACTTTCATCGCTTTATATCCCAATTGCAAGCGCAAAATAGCCATAAGCAGGGCATTATCCGCTCATAAACGTGTAGATCGGCTAGCAGAACCTTTGGCCTTGCTACGTCACTGCATCGGTGTATATTTGCGACCCGGCTCAAGCCGGGGACCGTTTGACGGTCATCGGGGTGTAGCGCAGTCCGGTTAGCGTACACGTCTGGGGGGCGTGTGGTCGGAGGTTCGAATCCTCTCACCCCGACATTCAATGACCAGGGGATTCCCTGGTTATTGGATGATCACTTTCGCATGCCAAACCGAATATTGATCGTCCATTATGGTCAAGATGTATACAGAAGGCTTGAGATTTTCTGCATCAAGTGCAATTTCACATTGGTTTTCAAAAGCGTGGATTAATCTTTCTAAAACTTTTTTACCGGTATGGTCTTGAATAGACAACCTCCAAGCTCCATGACAACGATCATCCTTTTTGCGTAAGTACATACGGCCTGAATTTGGGTTAGGATACAAAATCCATGCCCCTGCTCCTGAGGAAAGCTGCTCTCGGACGGAAGCAGAAGGCCAAACCATTACATTGGAAGTGTCATTCCCACAAAGTGTAGAATGCCCAATCGCATAATAAGCGTACGATCCACTTCTTAAAATAGGCATGGTATTCCCATAGAACGGCTGAAGTATAGAGTCCCGATACCATGAGACCGAACTATAAACACCGTTTAATTTTAAGGAATCTCGAGTAGAGTTTAAAGATATTTCGAGTGAATCGGAGTTATCCAGTACAATTAACTTCAAAGTCGTTAAAGAGTCCCCCATTGTAGCAGAAAACTGACTGCTCATGTATATCCCAGAACTGTCCAAGGATTGAATTCCAAATTGATAATTGGAACCCCTGCATATGGTATCACTGACCAAGCGGTGAGTAGCCCCTCCGTAAACCCAGCCATTAACCCAAATGCAAGAATCCAAATAATTACCAGATAGATCACGGTATTTACTACCCAAGTTTGAGTCAATCACCCAACTAAGCAAAGCCGGCCCAGGACGCATTATTCTAAACTTCAAATACCCTGCATTTAAGGTCCTCGTTGCAACCAAGTTAGCTAAATTTCCATCAATAAAAACATTCTTACGAAGACCGGCAGGAGTTAATCGAATGGTATCCGCGCATCGTAATGCTCCAGCAAAAACAGAGGCTATAGAATCTAATCCAACAAAATGGAGGAGAGAAGAATCATAATCAATAAGATATGAAAATCCATTAAACACAGTTCGGTTGGTAATTGTTACAGGAACCAAAACAGTATCCCCAACTAAACCATAATTACCGCCAACAGAAGTAATTATCCTTCCGTTAGATGAAAAAACAATATGCAAGGTGAGGACAGAATCACAGCCGTTGGCTGAACGAAGAATCGTAGTGTACGTACCTGGTCTATCAAAAAAGAAAGGCCCAACCCTGTACAGTGTCCCAAAAGGCACTGTATCGTGTATCGTATGCGATGAATTTTGGAGGACGGACAAAGTCATGGATACCAAAGAATCACATCCGAGATAGCTTGTGCCACGGTAATGATAAATACCGGGTGTTTGTATATGATTATTTCCATTGAAAGAAACTTGATCACCACTACAAATTACCCAGCTCAACTGTCTACCAATACTATCATTAACCCACAAATTTAAATAAATTAGCGAATCGCATCCAACTACAGAACTTCGAACATTTTGAACATAAACCCCAGATGCAGACAATGAACGTCCATAAAACTGGTAGGACTGACCTCGACATAGACTCGCTTCCCTTTTGAACAATCGCACACCTCCATGCGATAAGCCATTATACCAAATTGCACTGGCAATTGGAGAACCTGCAAGGTTACCGTATTCGCATTGTCCTGTATTCAATATATCCCATGCTAAATCCGATCGAGCAGAATCAATAATTAAAAGTCGAACCTTGTACAAAACAGCTGCACCAAAACTAAGTGCGGTCGTATCGAACCAAGCAAATCGAAATTGATAAAGTGACCCGTTGGGGGTACTAAAAGAAGCTGCATTAAAAGCAATTGAACCATTGTTAATATTTGGAAGAATCGAACTTACTCCAACAAATCTAACCTTATTGGAATCCAGATTAATGGTGTGGGTGATCGCAGCAACTCCCGTTGAGTTATAGATCCAAATTGGTACTTCTACGGTATCCCCAATACATCCGTAAACATCTTCAATGACCGTGGTATAGGGTCGATAGCCAAACCCTGGTCCGCAATTTCCTCCACCGCCGCCAAACCCCGGACCAACTCCACCACTACCACCGAAAATGGGGGGCTCAATGAGTAAATTTAAAGTCACCGTAGAATCACATCCGTTGGATAACGGAAACCTTACCACAAACCGACCTGTGGTATTAAAGGTATAATTAGCCACTTGATAATAGGTCCCAAACGGGTAGGTAACATGAATGGTGGTATCCACCGAAGGCCTAACATGAAGAAATAAAACATGAATTGAATCGCATCCTGTTACACCGGCGACAGTATCCGAATAGATCCCGCTTTGCCTGAGGGTATCGGAACCGAAAATATAGGATTCATAGAAACAAACTGTATCGGATAAAGTATCTCGGAAAGGAATGTGGACATTCAATTGAAGAGATAACCATAATGAATCGCAACCCCTGTAGGATCGAACGGTATCTTGATAAATTCCGCTAGAAAACAAATAAACAGAACCCCACCAAACAGAATCACCTTGGCATATCCGTTGACTTGTCTGAATCGACCTGGGGGTCACATAGTTTAACTGCAAAACCAATAAAGAGTCACAGCCGTTGGCGACGTTTAACGTGTCATAATAAAGCCCTGCATGATTTAAGACTAAACCGTTCCAGGTGTATGACTGCCCGGGGCATAGGGTAAGATGAATAAATCTTGTCGGAAAAGTGTCTACTGTAATGTGAAAACCAACCAAAGAATCACATAGGCTACCCGGAATAGTATCCAAGAAAGAAGTCGCAGAAAAATAAGGAATCCCATTAATCCAAAGTGTATCTCCAGCACACAAGGAAAAATTCTGAACCGAACTCGGAAGCGGCCTAAAAAACACGTTTCTCCTAATTATGGAATCGCAACCTAAAGAACTCCGAAGTGAATCCGTATAAAGGCCTGATTGGGTTACGGGCAAATTGCCCAAATACAAGGTATCTCCTGCACAAAGGGTGTCATTAAATACTAGAAGATAGGTTGGGGAAACGGTCAGGGTAAGATTAACCAATGAATCGCATCCCCAACGATTCACAAAAACTGAATTATAGACTCCGGCAGAGGTCAACGATAGTCCGTTGAATAAATAAGATGACCCTTGACAGATAGAAGCAGCTAAACTGGCCGTGTCACGGTTTCCTCCAATCAACGTCAATTGAACAATAGAATCACAGCCAAATTGATTGGTCAAGGTATCGTTGTATAGGCCTGGTAAACTGATTGTTGCATTGCCAAATGAAATGGTTTGACCGGGGCAAAGCGTATCCAATAGAATCCGCCTGACTTGAGGACGAACCGAAAGAATTAAAATTCTAAATGAATCACAACCGAATTGATTAACCAGGGTATCACAGTAGACGCCGGAGGTAATAAGATTAACATTATTAAAAGTATACGTGTCCCCATCGCAAATTTCTGCCCTGGTGGTATCGGAATTTGTTGGCCAAATTCTTAAACTCATGTTCACGATAGAATCACAACCTAATCCTGACAACAAGGTATCGGAGATCGAAAAAAGCCCCGGCAATGAAGTGGAAACTAGGCTTCCACCAAAATTGAAGGGCGAACCTTGGCAAACCGAAGCAGTCAAACTAATACTCGGTACGGGGATTACATGAAGATGCAAAACCACAGTTGAATCGCAACCGTTGAATGCAGTAACGATGCGAGGATAAATGCCTGTATTCGTAATGGTATCTCCAAGGAAAATATAAAATTGGTTTGCGCACAGCGTGTCAAAGAGGTCATACGATGAATTGGGCAAAAGGTTGACCGTCAAATGAATGATCGAGTCACAACCCGCTGCATTTACCAAGGTATCGATATAAAGCCCCGGCTGGATTATGGTAATGCCACCCCAAAATATTGTGCCGTTGGAGCATATTCCCCTTGTAGCACGAACGACACTGTCGGATAAAACCGTTAGGCGAAGTTCGGTGATGGAGTCACAGCCCAAGGTTGATTGCAAGGTATCGTAATAAGCGCCCGATACGAAATAAGAAATTCCCCCGAACACTGAACTATCTCCCTCGCAAATAATCCGAGGCAATACCGTTCGTAGAACGGGATTTACTACTAATGCGCCATTGAACCACTGTACGGCTTCATAAGGTTGACCTAAGCTATCCAAGGTTACAGATCCAGCGGTATCCCATGGGATAGACAAGAGCCCTGCTTGTTTGGGCAACAAGAGTAAATGAATCCAGGTATGAGTCCCCGTTGCTACCGTATCCCCGGGATTGGATTGAAAGGAAAAACGGAGAGGATTACCCAATGAAACCTGAATACTTGCAGGATTAATAAAGGAATGAACTTGATTGAATCCAATCCAAACAAACAAATTGGTGTCTATCAGCAGGGCCATCGACAATGAATCCAAACTGGGCGAATTATTGGACCTAATCGCCACAACCACGGTATCCCTTTGGCAAACGGAAGAAGAAAACATCCGATTCTGCATCGGTAATAATGTCTGGGAAAACGCTGAATGTTGGCTTATAAAGGTCCAAAAAGCCCAAAAAATGACGAGTTTAACTCCCAATCGGTTGGGCACTATTTTCATAACTAAATAAAAAATGATATAATTGTTTGAAAGTTAGAGATGAATACTCCCCATTAACCTATTTTGAAATAAATAATTCCTTTAACCTACTTTTGAGCTTCGCCAATACGAAATGGAAAAGTTAAATGCAAAAAGGGCCATCGACGGACGATTGGCCAGTCCTGTACTCCCCGAAGGAGTCAAAAATTACCTGATTGACATTGACGGCACCATCTGCGATGACGTACCTAATGAGGAACCGGAACGCATGAAAGATTGCGCTCATTACCCCGATGCCCTGGAAACCTGCAACCGCTGGTACGATGAAGGGCATATCATCACCTTCTTTACGAGCCGTACCGAGAATTTGCGGGAAATCACCGAGACCTGGCTCCAAAGCAGAGGCTTCAAGTACCACGGACTGCTCATGAACAAACCCCGAGGCGGTAATTACCATTGGATAGATAACCATATGGTCAAAGCCACCCGCTACGAAGGTCGCTTTACGGACCTCGTGAAAGTGACCAAATCCATCGAGGTCTTCCGTGAGGATCTTTGACGAACCTATCCCTCACCATAAGCCTATAGAAATTTCTAAATTGACCCCTTATGCAATCCCTATTAAACTTTCGAGTTCTTCCCATGTTGACTGCACTTGCAGTTTCTTCCTTTATTGTCACCAACATGAATACCAGCCAAGCGCAAAACATAACCCCTCCCGATGTTCGACCCATACCGCACACCACCGTTGTGCACGGGGATACCCTGGTTGATCCTTATTTCTGGCTTAATCAACGCGAAAATCCGGAGGTCCTGGATTACCTGCGCGCCGAGAATACCTATGCAGAAGCCAAACTTGCCCATACCAAGGACCTGCAAGCCAAGCTCTTTGAGGAAATGAAAGGGAGGATTAAGGAGGACGATCGCAATGTCCCCTATTTCTCGAAAGGGTATTGGTATTATTCCAGGGTGCAGAAGGGTCAGGATTATGCAGTCTATTGCCGACGGCTAGGCAGCATGGAGGCCCCGGAGGAAATCATGCTCGATGCCAATCGCTATGCCGAGGGTCATGGGTATTTCAATGTTACGGGACTTAAAGTTAGCCCCGACAATCGATACCTCCTGTTCTTCATGGATACCGTGGGCAGGCGCCAATACACCTTATGTGTGAAAGACCTTCGCTCCGGGATGGACCTGCCGGATCGTGTATTTCCGGCAAACGGCTCCGCCGCATGGGCTGCGGATAACCGGACAATTTTCTTTGGAACATCGGATGCCCAGACGCTGCGTGCTGATTGCATTTGGAAACACCGGCTTGGGCAGGATGCAACCCGCAAAGAATTAATCTTCAAGGAGACGGACGAAACCTTCAGCACCTATGTCTTTGCCGGGAAATCCGAAGACTTCCTTTATATCCTAAGCTCAAGCACCTTGAGCGCGGAGCAACGCTATCTCCCAGCCGATAAGCCTGATGACGCTTTCAGGATTATCAGCCCACGCCAGAAAGACCTACTATATTCAGTAGAAGACTATAACAAAGAATTTTATTTTCTTACCAACTACAAAGCTTTAAACTTCAGGTTAATGAAATCGGCTGTTGGTTCTGTGAAACCTGATCAATGGCAAGAAGTAATTCCCCATCGCCCCAAGGTACGCTTGGAAGGAATTGAGATTTTTAGCGATTACTTGGTCATCGAAGAGCGGGAAGCGGGACTCAAAAAATTAAGGGTGCAACGCTGGGACGGATCCGATGATCATTACCTGGCCTTCCCGGATCCCGTCTACACCGTGGGCACCGAGATCAATAGAGATTACAACAGCGCAGAACTCCGTTATTCGTATTCCTCTCTCACCACCCCAACTCGGATAGTGGCCTATGATATGGCCAAGCGCAGTGAACGTATCCTCAAGACCCAAGAGGTGGTTGGTGGTCATCAGCCTTCGGATTACCAGTCGGAACGCATTTGGGTCAAGGCCTCGGACGGTACTGAAATTCCGGTATCCTTGGTGTACAAGAAAGACCTGCGTCGCAAAGAAGGCAACCCAACCTTGCTCTATGGATACGGAAGTTACGGTATAACCATGGAAGCCTATTTCAGCATGAATCGTTTGAGTTTGCTGGACCGGGGCTGGGTATTTGCTATCGCTCATATCCGAGGCGGCGAGGAGATGGGCCGTGCATGGTACGAGGACGGCAAACTTCTCAACAAGAAAAATTCTTTCACCGACTTCATTGCCTGTGGTGAAGCCATGCTTTCATTAGGCTATTGCGAGACAGGGCAGTTGTACGCAATGGGCGGAAGTGCAGGCGGTTTGCTGATGGGCGCCGTGATGAACATTAGGCCCGACCTGTGGAAAGGGGTGATTGCAGGCGTTCCTTTTGTAGACGTAATCAACACCATGCTGGACGCAAGCATTCCTTTGACCACTTCGGAATACGATGAGTGGGGCAACCCCAACGACGAAACCTACTATCGTTATATGTTATCGTATTCCCCTTACGATAATGTTCGGCCTGTGGTCTATCCACACCTGCTGGTAACAACCGGCCTACACGATTCACAGGTACACTACTGGGAGCCTGCCAAATGGGTTGCTAAACTGCGGGACGCGCAGGATCAATCGGTGGCGCAAGGTCTGTCGGCCGCTGACCGGTGTATTTACTTGGTTACGGATATGGAAGCAGGGCATGGCGGTAAATCCGGACGCTATAATGCCCTCAAAGACGATGCGCTGGAATTTGCCTTTTTATTGGACCTCGCGACTGCTCAACGATGATGGTGGCAATACCCTGAGGAATCTCGGGTCTTGTTTCTACAGGGTTTACCTGCCTTAGTGGTTCCAGAACAAGACATAGCGTCAGACGTCGGGGATTGATTTCCACTTGATTTGCGGCTCGAAGTGCCCGCCTTGGTGGACCAAGTCCAACACGACTCGCATACATTCCTTTCAAGACGTTCCTCTATTTGATCAGGTAATCCCCTCAAGAAATCCATTCCAGTCACTTTTTCCAAGCTGTCAACACTAAGCAGATACCCTTCTAAGGATGATATGGAACTTAAATGCGGAAGTAGCAATGCTGCGACACGTTCTTCACCTGGATGATAAACCACTTTGTAGAAAGCCTCCGGTATGCGCAAACGACCAAAAGTCGAAAGACGTGAATTTCCCCTGAGCACCGGTCCTGACCATACGAGCAACCCCATTGTATCGTTCACTTGTAGGTCGGCGGCCCAGTCCCTTACTTGGGATTCGAGCCTTTTCCATATCCCGCGATTGAAACCAATACTCTGAGGACTTACGTTGGCGTAGGAAAAACTCTCCATCATGGATTGCACCGACCAGGCCATGTCGGCAGCCGGTACCAAATGACCTTTGTCGAAGCCGGAACCCGCAAAATCACGGTCGCTGGCGTCCGAACCCGCCAATCGGGGCTCACGCTGAAATTTGTTGGTGCGTTCAACAAAGCCGCCCACACGATTTCGATTCAAACGATAACCCACCCATGCGGGCTGTACATCCTCCACGCTATACCCTGCATCATAGGCGTGGTAATTTAACATTATAATTTTGGGATCCGAATCTATGATCCTTGGATGTAGATTCCCAAGAGTGATGGCCTTCTCCTTCTTGGATTGAGCATACCCCCCTTCTATACCAAGACCTAAGTACAAAAAGCCTACGAAGCCAAGGAGCAAATGTCTAAAAACCATAGGTATCAATCCCCATCAAGCAAATTACCCAAACCGCCCAAAATAGAACCCTCCTCGCGACGACCACCCGGTGAACCGTAACTAAGAATCCTAGCGGCGAGGCGCGAAACGGGAAGACTTTGCAACCAAACCCGGCCAGGACCACGCAAGGATGCAAAAAACAAGCCTTCACCCCCAAACATCATATTCTTAACGCCACGAACCATTTGGATATCATAATCCACATCGGACGTAAAGGCTACGATGCAACCGGTATCCACCCTCAGTACCTCACCGGGTTGCAAATCCCTTTCCAATATATAACCCCCGGCATGCACAAAGGCCAGGCCATCACCCTCCAACTTCTGCATAATGAAACCCTCGCCCCCAAAAAGCCCTGTACCCAAACGGCGTTGAAATTCGATACCAACCGCCACCCCTTTGGCCGCACAAAGGAAGGAATCCTTCTGGCAGATGATCTTTTGGCCCAAAACCTGCAGATCCAAACAAATGATCTTACCTGCATAGGGTCCTGCAAAGGTCACACGGGATTTTCCTTGACCCAGATGAGTGAAAGCCGTCATGAACAAGGACTCCCCCGTAAGCAGGCGCTTCCCTGCCCCCATGAGCTTGCCCAAAAAGCCCCGTTGCTGCGAAGATCCATCCCCGAAAATGGTTTGCATTTCAATCCCCGGATCCATGAACATAAATGCCCCGCTCTCGGCGATCACGGTCTCTTGGGGATCCAGTTCAATCTCCACACATTGCATTTCTTCACCGTAAATCCGGTAATCAATTTCGTGATTTGTTCGGGACATTTTTTATTTTTTGATAAAGATATTAATTGTCTATGTTTTCGTATGCCTTTCCTTGGCAGCCTCATCCGTGCGCAGGGTTCCCATCCATCGATCCCAGAACAAAAAATACAATCCGTAATTTCCCGTGAAACGGGAATGATGCAGATTGTGGTGACGGGAAGTATTGACCCAACGTCCTATTTTGGTTTTTTCAAAGCCTTGAGGGTACAATTCAAAGCCAAGATGACCGTATACATTGTAAGCAATCATGAAGAGGAAAAACAACAGAATATGGGTTCGGTGCACCGGTAGGCCAAACATAAAAAAAGGTAGTATACCAATCTCAAGGAGCGCCTCCCACGGATGAAAAGCGTATGCTGCCCATGGCGAAGGATTGGTAGAACGATGATGAACTGTATGCACTTTGCGGTACCAAAAAGGCAAATGCATCCACCGATGCGCCCAATAGAAATAGGCGTCATGCACCAATAGCATCACCGGAAAAACCAGAACATAATACCACCAGCCATAAAAATCAGGGGACTGTAACAACAGCGTGTAAGGGCGTATCGCTGTGCTTTGTAACAAAAAAGTAGCCACAACACCAAAAATCAAAATGGTAAGGGCAGAATACCCTATCTCCCTTTGGTAATCCGCCAACTTTGGAAAACGAGATTGGATTTTACGAGATTGAAAAGCATTCTTTTTCCAAACATAAAAAATCAAGAAAGCCACACCCGCAAAAAGGGTATAACGCCCCCCTATTCTCCAAACTGCTTTGGGAATCCATTCCCACCAATCTAGACTAAGATCCATCAACGACGAACCAGGCGACAAGGCTTAGTAAACGATTCACCTGTAGGGCCATTCAATTCGACCATGTAAATGCCAGCCTTGATTTGTCCTAAATCCAAAACCGTCGTTGTCTGAGATGCTACTGATTTCCTTGGAGAATCTCCTATATTCCATGCTGCATCAAAGGGGTACGTGCCTTGAACCTTACCGGATAAATCCCGAACGACCCAATGAAGTGAATTGCAGACCTTCAAAATAGAACTCACTTGCGAAACTAAGTTTGCAGGGAGAGCAACCTGAACTTTGCCTTCGGTAGGGTTAGGATAAAAGTAAATTTCAGAACTATTGAAGGTTTTGTGCGGAACTGGTATTCGCAGACCTAACTCCGGCAAAATTTGAGCTAAAGGATTTGCCCATTCCGAACCAGCACCAACATCCCAGGACCAAGATGTGGGGAGCTGTCCGCAAGAATGATGTATTTCCAAAACCACTTGTCCATCATGAATCTCAGCGCCTTTCACATCGTTCCACGCCAAACGAAGACGACCACCGGTGCGGGCATAGACCACCTCTTGATCGCCCAAATGCGACACCACAGTAGGTTGACCCAAGAAATCAGGCCAAGCTAAATCAAGGGAGAGTGCCCCCACCCTGGCAGGACCTGACGCCCTGAGAACAGTAACTGCGTTTTGGTCCTCAAAATAACCTGTATGGTCATACTCAGAGAAATCACTTGGATTTATGGAGTTCTCCAACAGATTAAAGGAACCAAAACCCTGTCTCGCTGCGGCCGGGATGAAAGACCCATTAACGTCACCGAAGCAGATAGCCTTGAGATTGCGTGTGATGGCCGCACCAGTAGTGGTGATGGTAGCCGTATCGAAGACCCAATTGCCCGCCGGAAACGTGCTTATTAAATTGGAATAATATCTTGTAATGACCAAAGCGTCGGAGGCATTTACCGAATTCGAGGCGTTGACATCTGCAGCTCTTAGACGTAATCCCGATAAAGGCTGTGTATTCGAAAAATGTAAATTCGCCTGCAATGCATCGGTGGCGTTGATGCCACCAATTGTGCGCGATGTGTTGAGAGAGAAGGACCTTACACCGTTGGTGTAGGCATTCATGGAATAAGAACCATTCGCTGCGGTGGTCGTCTGCGCGTCCTGAATCCCTCCGGGCACGGTCAAAAGACGAACATTAATCGAGGCAATTGGAGTATTTGCCGAATTACTGTAAGTTACAACACCGCTCACTGGTTGTACCGTGACAACTCCATTGATTTGAACCATATAATCCTGAGTTTCACCCCATTGGTAGGTACCGCATGCCTGGGTTAATGTCGCTGAACCACCTTCTTGAAGGACTACTCTCATTAAGGATGAGCCGGCAGTCGCTGCCGGTGTTCCAATAGGAATACTATTCAACGTCAATGTGGCGTTGGCCGTGTTGGCAAGACTTCCCCCCATCACCAATTCATTGGACTCAAAGGTATAATTTCGATTAAAGTCTATAAAGACTTTGGCATAAGCCGCATAATTAGCCCCGCAAGTTCCTTTGGTAATAGTGGCGGAATAGGTTTGACCCAGCGTAACCTGAAAAGGAGGCGAACCAGTCCGATCGGTGTAGGTTGCGCAATTCCCTGTGCCTGTAGGATAAGTATTTGTGATTCCAGCAAATGCAAAAGAAGCAATGCGTGTATCCGCAGAATCCGTTGCACCCGATACACATGCCGAAGCCCTGGCGCGTATATAATTATTTCTTGTCAAAGAGTCGGATCCAAAGGCATTAGTGACCTTAAGCTTCACGCTGTATTGACCTACAGTATTGAAATAAAGACGGGGATTGGCACTCGTAGCGGATGATCCTGACACAAAAGCCCACCCTGAGGAGGGTGTAATTGTCCATAATCTAGTGCTTGGAACTCCAACAGACTGATCGGTAAGTTGAATGGTATCTAATACGCCTCCAAAATTAGCAAGTGTATCGCTTGCTACAAAGGCTGCGGTCAAAGGCCCAGGGGTCACAACCACGGATTGGCATGAATTGGCCGTGAGCAAAGAAACTCTACGAGGGCTGTTGGCCAATACAGTCCACATCCTTTGAACCTGATTGTAGGTAAACAAATTCAAGCAATTATCATCAGAATAATCCATATAGTTCTGAACCATATCCGGACCAGTGCAAGAGGAATGTGTCGTAGGACAGCCATAATTAGCTGCGTCCGATGGGGGGGTATCCGCACAATAATCTGTAGCACTACAAGAAGTACCATCCCCCCAAATATGACGGAGACCCAACCAGTGACCTACCTCATGGGTGGCCGTACGTCCTTTGTTATAGGCGCCCGTAAACGGATTGGCAGGTGGCCTACCTACTGAATTGTACGCCAGGACAACGCCGTCGGTATTGGCCGGTCCTGAACTTGGCATTCCTGCGAGGCCCGAGGAAAGGGGGAACTGAGCGTAACCCAGTATACCTCCGGAAATATTAACCACCCAAATATTGAAATAACGTGTTGGATCCCAAATCGTAGCAGGTTTAATGGTGCCATCAATGGAGGAAGTGGACCATGAAGCTGATTGGGGATATTGCCAACGCACTATCCCTGTAGTGGGGTTACCTTGTGGATCCCGCTGAGCCAAACAAAAATTAATATCGGAACTCGCTGCAACGGCTCTGAAATTCGCTGGAGCATTCATGGTGTCCGCATTAAGGCGTTTGAAATCTTCGTTCAGGACGTCCACCTGCGATTGAATTTGCGCAGTAGAAATATTCCATGGGTCGGAGGCATTCTCATAAATTACGTGGAAAACAACCGGGATATTGTAAACAACTTCCGGCCGAATATTCGAAGAATTTTCAGCGATCCTATTGGACATCCATTGTTCAAAAATTTGTTCCAATTCCCAATGCTGTCCCTGCTGCATTCTTGCCTGGTGATGCTCATGGGTATAACAACGAATTGGTGATGTCTGAGCTTCTGAATCACCTAATGCAAAGATCGAAGCGATAAACCCTGTTAGGGATACCGTTAATAATCGACTAAATAGGCCTTGGACCTTGAAATGAATCACCAGGGTTCCCCGAAGACAAGCAAAAATTGGAGTGAAAGGCATAGACTTTAGATTTTCTCAAATTTAATAAACTTTTGAAATTATACCTATCGCTGCGTTTAGATCAAGATATACCGTGATAAGGGGGTTACTATCGTTCCTAACCGAGTCAACTAAGTGTGCCCGGTAGTCTCAAAAGGCCAAACGGACAAGGGTAGGGCTTTGATTTGGCCCATTAGGAACCCCACTAACCATTGTTGTACCTACGGGGAGTATGACCACTTCGCTGTAATCGTTGCTGTGATGCAGGGTTCTGCGATCCAATACCTTCCCAAGAAGGTCTATGGCCGTTAACTGCAAGGTTCCTAGACCGCTCACCTTCACCTGAACACCCTGACCACTGCCATAAACGGGTTGAATTTTCCAAAGAGGATCTCCTTGACCCGATTTCAGTCTTGGCAATGAAACAGTTAAGGCACCTAGCGTGCCACCTTCCGTGTCGGTAAACTCAGAAACCCCGGATAAAGTCCAGGTATTATGTAAATCTTGACCTTGCTCCTGAACCACTTTCAAATACAAAATGGGCTCATCACGACCAATAACCATTCCTGCAACGTTAAACCACGAAAGTCGCAAACGATTTCCCTCGATACTGTATTCAGGATTCATTCCGTTCAATGTCGAACGTATACCTTCAATTTGCCATCCTTGTGGGGCATGCAGGTCCAAAGTAACCGAACCTATTTCAAGATTCCGCTTGGAACTGAGGTCTAAGAGGCTTAGCGGGACCCATAAGCCCTCCGGGGGAATGACTTCAATCGAACCCTGTTCCAAGTCCAAGGAGGCAAAGCGAGCGGTGGGAGGCTGATAGGATGCATTTACATCGCCCACACAGATACCGCGAATATTTTGCGTAATGTTTGCGTTGGTGATATTGACGGAAATAGTTTCAAATTTCCAATCCCCTGCCGCGAAAGAACCAATGAGTCCCGCCACCCTGCGTGAAACCAGAAGAGCATCGGCGGAACTGACAGAATTCGAACCGTTCACATCGGCAGATGTGATACGCAGTCCGCTTAAATTCACTGTGTTATTGAATTGACGGGTAATGAGCAAAGCATCTGCCGAACTAACCCCACCCCATGGCCTGTTGCTCAGTGCCGTAACAGAATAAGAGCCGCTAGCCACATTGCTGAAGGTGTACTGCCCCGATGCGTTGGTGGTGGTGGTCTGAAGAACATTGCCCCCTGTTCCCAAAAGGCGTACGGTGCTGTTGACCACGGCGGTTCTAGCAGTATTGTCGTATTGAAGCAGACCTGAAATCGTGTAAGAGGGGCTGGATTCCAAAAGGGATATTGCGTCGGTATAAATTTCATCACCGCTGGTACCCCCGTTGTTGTTGGCTGCGTTGGATGAGAAATAAAAGGTCACTGGACCTGTACCTAAGGCAGGAGCAGTCCATTGGAAATTCCACGTAATCGTTCCGGATATGGTGGAGGTATTCCCAGAACCGGATTGGTTAAGATAGCCTTGTTGAGCCCAAGTTCGATTTGTAGTTGAAATGAGGGTACCTGCATTCCCTCCTTGAGCGTCCTCCACCTTGAGTTGAAAACCGTATTTGTTGCGAGTGGCTCTTGATACTGTAAGGCTTAAATTATAGGTCTGTCCCGGGACATAGGACGAGGCTGCCGCTCCGTTGAATGTAAGCGAGCGGGTTGCCGGACCCGAATTCACGGTAATACCTCCGTGGCAGGAGGTGCAATCCGAATCTCCGGGGGCACTGCTAAACCCTAATGGAGCCCCTCCGGAACTGGTCAGGGCGCTGTAAATTCCAGTTAAAACCAGGAAGGAAGCCAAAACGGCTATTTTGAGTTGATGATGCATACTTTTGAGTTTACATTGAGTTTAACCAATTTCCCAAGATAATGTTTTTTACGTTAATAACTAAGAATTTGCAAAACACTCGTTTTACTCTTCCCAAAAGACTAGTGAAAGTTAAACGGACCTTCTTGTCATTGTTCTTGGTTTTGAACATCCTCAGTGGGAAAGAAGGTATGGGACAATCCCCATTGCAAGTTTCTATAAACCAACTGGCTTTTGGTAACAAAACCGAATTAAGCAACGATACTCTCGGGATATGGGTAACCAATATCGATACCGTCCCCTTGAATTGCCGAGCCACTTGTCTGCCTTATTACGGCGATTACCCATTTCGAACCTCGGACTCCCTTTTTACATTGGCCGCTGGTCAAAACAAACGGATTATAATTTCCTTCAATCCAATTCACAATACATTTAACAACAGTGAACTATGGGTATCCCATTCTGGCTTGGGGGGGCAAATTCGGGTTGACCTCACGGGCCAAGGGGTTTACAGCAACACCTATTACAACAGCACCCAAAACCTGGAGGGTGAGCCCTTGCGACAGGCTTTGGCAACCCGACTGAGTTCCCCCTACACCTCCTTGGGATACTCAGGCACGAGCAATGCCAGGCTGAGGATGTTCGGAACCGCCGATAATTGGAAGGTTAACGGCCGAGAGCCCGCCCATGCCAATCCCTACAAAAACGAATGCGTTTATTCTGGTCGAACAATTTCATATACCGCCGCAGATTTCAATACCGGCACCTTGAACAATGCCCCCTACAGCATGAACACCGAACATACTTGGCCGCAGAGCTTCATGGGCTCAGTAGAGCCTATGCAAAGCGATATGCATCATTTGTTTATCAGCGATGGTGGGCTCAATTCTGCACGAGGCAATAAGCCGTTCGGATGGGTTCCTAACCCTACCCTCACCTACTCGGGGGGGTCCAAAGCAAATTCCATTTGGTTTGAACCCCGCGACGCACACAAGGGCCCGGTGTCGAGGGCTGTGCTGTACTTTGCCCTGAGGCATGCTGCCAACGCGGCCGTTGTTCAGAACTTTTTGGACACATCGCAACAACGTATGCTACGAGAATGGGTTAAACTTTTCCCTTCCGATTCGGTAGCCAAACGTCGCAACAATGATATTCAAGCCGCACAAGGGAATCGGAATGCCTTGGTGGATTATCCGCAATTTCTGGATCGGCTTAGTACCGTCCTACCTCCCTCTGCCTCACCAAGTATTCGGAACGCCCGAATTAGTGAAAATTCGATACAGTTTGGGGTCGTAGGACTAGGAATAGTCCGAAGCCATGAAATTTGGGTTTTTAACGGGGGAAATCAGCCGCTACAGGTGAATGGATTATCTATTACCGGAACCGGTATTGAATTCGGGCCGAACGGAGGCAACTCAATGGCTAATTTCTCCGTGGCACCGGGCGAAAGTGTCAACATTACCCTTCGTAACACTTCGACCCTAACCCCCGGCAACACCTACAATGCAATTTGTTCATTGAGTCTAGGATATACCGGCCAAGCCGCTGCCATTTATACCGTCCCTGTTCAGGTTACTGCGGCTAATTCCGCCAACCAATGCAGCATTAGCGGTACCTTGAAATACGATAATCTTGCCCTTACACCATTGGCTGGTGTGACCCTTCGCCTAATAGATAGTCAGGGCAATACCGTTGGACAAACGGTGACCGATGCTCAGGGCAATTATCATATCTCAAATATTGTCCCTGGGACCTATACCGTGGATTGGCTGAACCCATTGCCTTGGAGTGGAGTAGGTGCCAATGATGCTTTGCTTATTAGTCGTAGTTTTTCATCATTGGCCGTCTTAATCGGGACCAAAATTAAAGCCGCAGACGTCAACCTTTCTCAAACGATCAATTCCTCCGATGCTCTCCAAGTGAGTCGTCGATTCGCAGGTTTGATTAACAACTTCACTGCGGGTAATTGGGTCTATAATCTGGGCTTGGTAATCTTGACCAGTGGGCCTAACACTATTAACTTAAACGCCTTGTGTACCGGAGATGTAAATGCGTCACGATCTTTCTGAAGACTCTGAATCACTCCGCCTGATTGCATTGGCAAAGATACCCGCCGCAACTGCCGCATTCAGCGATTCTGCGCTGCCAAAAGAAGGAATCCCAATACAATGAGTAGCATGTTGCAATAAATTTTGATTTAAGCCCTGTGATTCATTTCCTATCAATAATAATCCACCCTGTTTGGGAAATTGAATTCTATTTAGATCTAAACCGCCCGGAATTGAAGCCACTAACCACGGAACTTCTTGAAAGGCCGACTGCGCTCCTATTGCTTGACCTGAAATCATAAAATCAAAAAGACGCATCCCCGTCAAACGGCTTAATTCAGTTGGGTTAAGTTCTGTGTAATGAACCGGAACACGAAACAAAGAACCCATTGAAGCCTGAATTACTTTGGAATTATAACAATCTACGGTATCGGGACTACAAATTAACCCTTCAAACCCAAACCAATCTGCTATTCGAATCATCGTACCCAGATTTCCTGGGTCTTGAATTCTATCCGCAACCAACCACCAAGGGGCTAAAACCTTGGCAGACTGCATAGATGATGTTCTTGATTCTTGAAATCTTTGGCGAGGCTCAGGAATCTCGAAGCAGCCGATGACGGAGGGTGCTGTTTTCATGCGAGATATTCGCTCCATTTCTTGACCTGATGCCCTTCTCACTGCAACTTCTATGCCCAAATTCATCAAAATGCCTTCAGAATCCTTTACCCACGAAGGTCCAAGGAGTATTTTTGAAGGTTTCCAACCACTCCGGATTGCCTCTACGACAATTTTGTTACCTTCCAGCAAAAGTTCCCTCTGTGCCTTTCCACCTAGCCTTTGTGCAATCGCCAATAAGGCTTTAACTTCGAGTTTGGTAATATGAGCAGGTTCCAACGTTCAAATATAAGGTGCATTCTAATTGTTGCCTTGATTTCCACTTGGGCATTTCAATCCTGCTCTGTGCAGTCATACCTAAAAGATGATCAAATTTACTTGAAAAAATACATAATCGAAGAAATTGATACAGGCACTTTAAATCGTAATACAAGCAAAGAGAATGCGGCAAAATCCGTAAAAATATCCTCCTCAAAATTAAAGGAAATCCGAAAATATCTTAAACCCAATCTCAACCGAAAATTTTGGGGATTTTGGCCAATTAGATCGCAATTATATCTTATTGCGCAGCAAAGACCAGAAAATAATTTACTACAAAAAATAAATATCCGGTACGGAGAATCCCCCACTTTGTATGACTCTTCCAATTTAATCAACAATGCAGATAATCTACTTCGATTCATGCACGCAGAAGGGTATTTAGATGCCGTTGTATCCACATCCGCCAAAAGAACGTTTTTGGGTATGGAGCAAATTTATTCAATTGATAAAGGGAAACCCTATCAAATTGGGCATATAACATTTACCAATCTTTCCCCTGAAATTCAAACCACATTCCAAGGCATTGTTGACCAAAATATGTTCGTGTCAAAATATACTGGTCAAATTTTCAAAGCCTCTGATTTAGCCGAGATACGCAGTAAAATTTCCCAAAACCTTCGAGAACAAGGTTTCTACCGCTTCAGCACTGATTTCCTCGAATTTGAAGCCGACAGTGGTCGCTTACCCTATACCATCGACGTAAATCTTAAGGTCCTCAAGCCAAGCCTTGAAAATTATCATAAGAGGTACAAATACCGCCGGTGGAATCTCTACGTAGGCCATTCGCCACCTCCCACCACTGATTTAACGTTACCTCGCGTCAACGATTCAATACCATGGTTAGGTTACCTGAATTCGGATGAGCCTATTTATCAAAACCTACTATTGAATCAAATAGAAAATCTTGAGAATCCAACATTTAACGAAAACAACCTTCGCCGGACCTTGATAAATTTTGCGCGCCTTAATTTGTATGTACCTGGATCGTATAGCATATTAGCCAATGATAACACACATGAACTAGATATATTGTTAGCCCTTAAGCCGCTACCCAAATGGCAATTTAGAACCGAATACGAATTTTCTACCAATACAATTGCTTTGTTTGGAATTAACGGCAATATTTCATTTACAAGAAGAAACGCATTACGGATAGGTGACCAATTGGAATTTCGAGCTACTTTGGGAGCTGAATCACAACAGCTTACAGGATCCTCGACCTCAAGTTCGGGCCTCAACACCCTCGATATAGGCCTGCGCGCTCAGCTTAATATTCCTAGTATTTTGTTGCCAGGGTATTTCCAACAATGGAAGCTAAATGGAGAAGAGCGCACCCTGCTGTCATTCACCTACCAAAGTCAGAAGAGACAGGATTTTGGTCGTAACGTTCTCAAAACAGGTTTAGGAATCAGTGGCTTAGTTCACGATAGAACCCAATACCAAATTTGGCCTTTGGAACTCACTTATGCAAACACAGGATCGATAAGCGAATCTCTCCAAAAATTATTGGATGATTTAAACGATCCTTTGTTACGGGCCAATTTCGTTTCCTACTTCAGTACTGGAATTCGTGGATCATGGATACAGGATCGAATACGGGAAAACGGGAGAGATTATCTTGGCCTTAATCTTGAAAGTTCAGGGAGCTTTTATTCGTTGCTAAAGGCCAGCACAAGAAATGAAAATTTAAATGATACTATTTGGGGGTTACCTTATTTTCGATTCCTCAAATTGGATGTCGAATGGCGTAAGCACTTTGTGGGTAAAGGAGAATCCCTTGTTGCCTACAGGGCTCTAGGCTCGTTTGGCCTTCCATTCGGCGACCAAAAAACCATACCCCTTGAGAAAAGGACCTTTGGCGGAGGAACCAATTCGCTCAGGGCATGGCCAATCCGAGGACTGGGACCCGGCTCATTGAACAATTACGCCAATGGACGGCTTATTCAATTTGGCGAAATTCGTTTGGAGACCAATTTGGAATGGAGATTTCGAGTTGCGGGTCCACTCAAGGCCGCCTTATTCTTGGATGCCGGAAATATTTGGACGCTCAATGACACCGCCTACAATGGTCTAGGAAATTTTAATTCCAGGCGATTTATCAACGAAATTGCCTTGAACAATGGCCTTGGTTTGCGGTATGATTTTGGCTTCTTTGTATTGCGTGTAGATTTTGCTCTCAAAGTACGGGATCCGGGCCTCGTTCATGGGAAACGATGGGTCATTGCAAATTGGTTCGATCAAACCTGGAGAAACGACGGATGGAGGAACGATGTTCATGGAGTAAAGCCATCTTTGGGCCAGAACGGCATTACCCCCTCTTATCCCTTATTTTCTACTGTTTTTGGGATCAATTACCCCTTTTGAGCCCTTTGAGCCGAAAGTTGCGCGTTTCGACCTCTGCCAGGTTATTTTGAGGAAAGGGGGAATTTTTAAGGTTAAGGACGTATATTCGCAACCCAATTCAGACTATCATTCCATGATTGCCATTGTCAATATTCAGGGTCAGCAGTTCAAGGTAAGCCCTTCGCAAAGCGTTTATGTTCACAGGTTAGATGCCAAGGAAGGTGACACCATGGAACTTGATAGCGTTATGCTCATCGAAGATGGGGGACAAGTTCGCATCGGTCAACCCTACCTAACTGACGCTAAAGTTAAAATACGAGTCATCAGCCACCTCAAAGGCGATAAAGTATTGGTATTCAAGAAGAAAAGGCGAAAAGGTTACCAGAAAATGAACGGCCACCGTCAGTCTTTTTCTAAGATTGCTATCGAATCCATAGCTTAATCCATCATTTTCTTTACATAGCTTATAAATCACCCCAACCATGGCACATAAGAAAGGTGTAGGATCCTCCAAAAACGGCCGCGATTCGGAAAGTAAGCGCTTGGGCGTCAAAATTTTTGGTGGACAGTTGGCCGATAGCGGTAACATCATCATTCGTCAGCGCGGTACCCGTCATCATCCTGGTCGAAATGTGGGTATAGGCAAAGACCACACCCTCTTTGCGTTGGTGGATGGTCGCGTTGTTTTTACCAAAGGAGACAAAGACCGCTCTTTTGTATCGGTAGAGCCGGTAGTTTCATAAAAATTCCTTAGACTTTCTCGTCCTTCAAGAATTTTGAAGGCGACTTCCTATTTGTGACGGCTGTTAAGCCTGAATCAGGTTGTCTTTCGTAAATTGTGAATGACATTTCCTTTTTTATGCCTATGACTCCTACTCACAGCATTATCCTCGGAACAGGCCACTATGTTCCTTCCCAAGTCGTGACCAACAACGACCTAAGTCAGAGGATGGAAACTACCAACGAATGGATCATCGAACGGACAGGTATCGAAGAACGGCGTTTTGCGGTTCCAGGAGTAGACTCCACTTCTTCCATGGGGACCGAAGCAGCCAAACGGGCGTTGGAAGCCGCGGGGATTGAAGCCGAAGACGTAGACCTCATCCTTTTTGCGACACTTAGTCCAGATTTTTACTTTCCAGGACCTGGGGTACAGCTTCAACATAACTTAGGATGCAGAACGATTGGAGCCATCGATATTCGAAATCAATGCTCTGGATTCGTTTATGCATTGTCTATTGCGGACCAGTATATACGCAACGGAGCTGCCAAACATGTTCTCGTGGTAGGGGCTGAATTGCATTCGGCTGGATTGGATATGAGCACACGCGGCCGTAATGTTTCTGTAATTTTTGGAGATGGTGCAGGTGCCGTGGTTCTAGGACCCACGCAGGAGTCTGGAAGAGGGATTATGTCCACCCATTTACATAGCCAAGGAGAACATGCCACGGAGCTTGCCCTTTTGGGACCTAGCACCAGGGAATGGATACCCCAAATCATGGAACGCAATGACCCAGATGATGTCTCCTATTTCCCTCACATGAATGGCAACTTTGTATTCAAGCATGCAGTTGTACGATTTGCAGAGGTCATTGAAGAAGCGTTGCAGTCCAATGGATACCAAGCCTCTGATATAAAAATCATGATTCCTCATCAAGCCAATCTTAGAATCAGTCAATATATCCAAAACAAAATGGGGCTACGCGATGATCAGGTTTTCAATAACATCATGCGCTACGGAAACACCACTGCAGCCAGCATTCCGATTGCCTTAAGCGAGGCCTACGCCCAAGGTCGCATAGAACAGGGAGATTTGTTGCTTTTTGCGGCATTTGGCAGTGGATTTACCTGGGCCTCCGCGTTGATGCGCTGGTAGATTCGAACAAGATATACGGGGATAAACGCTTTCTTACGGCTCCTCCAACGACCCTTGCCCAATTTGCGGGGTCATGGATTCGTTGCAAATTCCTAACCTATGTGCCAAATTTGGAAAATCCCATTTACGGCGCCCCTATTTTGGAAAAGCCATATTGGGTTGGTCCTTAACGGTATTATGGTTTGAATCACCAGCTCAAGGACAGTTTCGACCCTCCGTATTGCCTCTTAGTATTCATCGTGAGGCCGCAATAAATGGCTGGATTCCTGGACAATGGTCCTGGCCATCAACTCCATCGCGCTCTAGTTTACAATGGACGTCGTCTATTGGCGGTCGTTACCATCCTGCGGTACCTGCACTAAGCGAATTTACGTTTGCATTGGGTTATTCATCATCTAAAGATTGGCTAACATTAGGTATAACACAATACGGCAGCCCGCCAACCAAAAGGTATGAGTTTTGCCTTGGGTACAACAAATCCATGAACCGAAACCGCGCCGGTGTATCACTAGAATGGAACATATTGAGCAATTCATCCATTCCTTACCAACACTTATCGGCCAGCTTAGGATCCGAACAAGCCCTAGGCAACCATTGGCGAATTGGATTTGCTCTAAGACATCCCATGATCCTGCATCAACTCTATAAAAGAAGACCTTACATCGACCATCGGGAAGAACCTATACATGGACTTCATTTAGGGCTGTTCACGATGATGCAAAAAGATCCCTGGCTCATCCATGGGGCGGCGCATTTCAGTCGAATCGAGGGCTTGAGAAGTGAAATTAGCTTCATTTACAAGCGAAACACAGGTCTTGGCATAGTGTTCAGCACCGATCCAGTGAATACTTTATTTAAATTTGGTATATGTTATATAAAAACAAGTTCATCGTTATGGGCCTCTACCATGTACAGTCCATTACCCGGCCTTAGCTACCAAGCCGCATGGGAAGGAGGAATACACAAAAAATGAGCGATTGGAACCTCAAGGAAATATTCCGATTTCATCTTGATTATTTGCGCCAGAACCCAAGTGGGCTGATGATGCCAAGGCCAGTTCTTCGAAACATGGGCATACACTGTATTTTGACGTTGTTTGGAGAAAGGCAACCCCTTTGGGCGCAAAGTGACCTTGACCAAGACAACGCACAAATACAAGAGCAAATTCAGGCAACTCAGCATCCCATGTTGGAAGATATGCCCGATCGTTGGGAAGCTTCCGCTTTAGACCTTCCGTGGATAATCAAAAATCGCCTGCCATGGAATGAATCCCTGAGATCATTGTGCAAAGATACCCTGAACCTAACGGTCGAACAATGCAAGGCCATGGACAGCCTTGTAAAAGCGCATGGAAGACCGGAGCACGCCACTTTCTGGATGATGCTTCCATGGATGGAGAGTATGGCAGCTTTGGTCTTTCAACAAGCCTTGGACCGAGAATTTCCCAATCAGAACCTTGAAATAAGAACTTTGAAATCAGGAATGGAAGTCCTCTACAGAACGTGTTACCAACGTTCACATTCAGTTAATCAACAGCCAACCTTTGACGAAGAGTGGCAGTACCGCATACGCCAACAGATTCGTAACATAGGATATTCAATAACCCTCGAAAAACCTTCAGAACGGAGATTTGTTGGAATTCCAGGTTTTTTTATTCAAGGAATTGGAGGTAAAATATTATGGCTATTGGGGGATTTTCACCCTCAATCCGGAAACAGACTGTTTTGCAATACGCGGCGTATTCCGGCCTTTGCCAATCCTTGGGCGCATATCCCAGGATCGGAAATTCCCTTCGCTTCCTCCAGAATGTCCGGTGGTAACCAAACAAGAGGGTTCTCGCTACAAAGTACGTGGGGAACTCATCTGATCGTCATGAACTCCTATGCATTGGGAATATTGAGTAGCTCATTACACGAATCAATAGCAGACTCATCCACCTTATTGTTGACAAATCAACCCAAAACCGCCTTGTGGATGCATTCATTTGCATGGGAAAAAGAGAGAACTTGGGGAATTCTAGGAGTTCAATTGGCGTTACCTTCCTCCATTAGGGTTCCCGCAACTGTGAATTCTTCCATCTTGTCCGCACAAATTATTCAAACGAAAAATACCTTAGCCTCGGTTGACCAAATCATCAACAACCTCAAGGCCTTGGGCATTAATTACAAAATTCAAAGAAAAAATTACTTTTTTCAAAGCAATTTTACCATAAGGCCTTCTAACCCGCTCCTGTCTTTGAACAAGGCCCAAAAGCCCAAACAATCCTTTATTGATTTTTTGCTTTCATGGAATTTCAGTCATCTTCACACCTTGGTCATGACTCCCCATCCTCACTGGACCCTGGGCCTGCGATGGTCAAAATTATCCCATGGTAGCGAGGCTTTGCGAAGCTTCAGTATAGCCTTGCCCATTGAGGGTACTCGTCAATCTCTTGATATCAATACCCTATGGTCTCCTGTTCACAATTGGTCCATTACGTTTCGATCACATTGGTTGGAGGAAGGGCCTATCCAAGGTTACGGGAATCATTTCACAGCTTGGAACAGAGGACTGGAGGGAAGAATGCTTAAAGGACCCTTCAAGGATAGCCGATACACGATGATCTACAAGCAAGCGGTGAGGGGGCGTCAAGGAAATTACCTTTTTCAATACCTGCGAATGCCATGGCCATTATCCCAACGCAAAGGCTTGGAACAGGGAATGAGCGGATTTGTACAAGTTGCACATGGGTATTCCAACCCTAACCAACAAACCTGGGTTATCGCATACAACTTATTGTGGAAAAGGATATTTCGGACGCAATCCGACTTGAAAATTGGCCAAACATGGGTCATCGCTGGACCGGAAGGAGAGCATGTTACGGTTCGCGAAGATCAAAGTTTCGGGACAGGCTGGTGGACCGGCTCCTCTGGGCAATACCGATTTACAGCGTCTTTGCAAGGCCGTTCTGGAGGGAATGGCTGGCGACTGTGGGTGCGGCGTACAAAAGATGATGGACACATTCGTTGGGAATGCGGCTTGACATTCTCCCAGCGTTGGAATGAAAACTAAATTATTCAGCAGTAGATAAATGGGTGGTATCGCTCAACGGCCCTGGTCCCCATCCGGCACTGGGAGAAAATTCACCTTCCCAAAGATTTTCGAGCAGTTGCACAATCATGCCTTCTTTGAGGCCTAGTTTGCTGTTATGTAATTTACCAAAATCGCCTTGCTTCATGACCCAAAGAAACAATCGCAGGCCAGGAACAATTACATCAGCCCGGTCTTCATTTAAACCATAATGTTCAACCCTTTGCGCTGGACTCATCGGAAGCAATTGTTCGTACAGTTTATCCAATTGCTTATAGGAACAAGGCTCGCCTTTGCCCGGACGAAGCAGATCAAATACCTTGTTAATATTTCCCCCACTTCCCCAAAAAGCCGAAGGCTTGAAAGGGAGTATTTGACCTTTCACAAAGTCTTTGAAGGCTTTCCAGTCATGTTCGCGATCTGTTTTGTCCAAAAGGCGAACGGCACCCAGGGCGAAGGATTTGCTTAGGATGGAACGTTGTCCTTGGATCAAAGAAATCTCGGTTGAACCACCGCCCACGTCCATCAAAACCAATTGGTCTTGAGCCCCCGCCAAAGAGCGATGGGCTTTGTAAATTAACTCTGCCTCTCTTGATCCGCTAATAAGTTCCATCGCAATCCCAACATCACGGTGTATTGCCTCGATAATTTCGGAACCATTGGTTGCCTCCCGCAATGCGGAAGTAGCGCAAGCCAGACAATGGTCTACTTCGTAAGCTTTGAGCAGGTAAGCAAAGCCTTTCATAGTTTCCAACAATTGCTGACGGCGAGATGCGCCCACTTTTCCTGTTAAGAAAACGTCGTCTCCCAAACGAACCGGTACCCGGATGTATTCTACTGCCTTCCAGTCTGGATTACCACTTTCATGCTCCAAAACCTTCACCACCAACAATCTGGCGGCATTGGATCCCAAATCAATGGCGGCTAATCTCAACGTTCCAAATTAAGTGTACGAAGGTAATCATGAAAAGCAGACTGGGCCCTCACAGAGTTGTTTAAACCTTGAGGGGAATCCTCCTCGGGGACTCTTCGACGGTTTGCCTGAGGACCGTTCAAGTAACGGGATTGCGTATGATCGGACCATTGAATCTCCATTAAGGTCAGCATTTCTTGTTGGAGCAAGGAGCTTTCCAACGGAAAAGCCAATTCAACGCGATGATCCATGTTACGAGCCATCCAATCAGCGGAGGACAAATACACCTTCGTATCCCCCCCATGAGCGAAGGCATAAACCCGTGAATGTTCCAAATAACGATCAATGATGGAAATAGTTTGGATATTATCGCTCAAATGTGGAATGCCCGGAATTAGACTGCAAATACCACGAACAATGCAACGAATCTTAACACCTGCTTGGGAAGCCCGGTACAAAGCAGCAATCAACGCTTCATCAACCAAGGAGTTGATCTTCAGAAAAATCCAAGCGGGCTGACCTTGTTTGGCCTCCTGAATCTCATATTCAATCAATGATAACAATGGTTGGCGCAGAAAATATGGAGCTACCAACAAATGCCTGTAGGTGTAATGAAAATGTCCTTTGTACAATGACTTAAAAAGCCTTGCAGCCTCTGCAGTGAGCGATGGAGAAGAGGTGAATAAACCGTCATCCGCATACACTTTGGCCGTCTGTGCATTGTAGTTCCCGGTACTTAGATGGGCATAACGTACATCTTCGTTTTTTTCGCGCCTGGTCACAAGGCATAATTTGCAATGCACTTTCATGCCCTCAAAACCGTACAAAACCTCCGCCCCTGCTTCTTTCAATTTTTCGGCCCAGAAAATGTTGTTTTCTTCGTCGAAACGTGCCTGGATTTCAACCACCACACGCACTTTCTTGCCGTTAAGCGCTGCAGTTATCAAGGAACGCGCCACAGACGACACTGGGGCCAAACGATACAAGGTGATCTCTATGGAGCGTACCTGTGGGTCTAAGGCCGCCTCTCGCAGAAATTGCAGTACAATATCGTAAGAATGGTAAGGGTGATGCACCAAACGATCGGCATCACGTATTTCCTTGAACAAGCTCTGCTGCTCCGACCAAAGACCAGGGGAGCAAGATGGCCATACGGAGTACCGCATATCAGGCCTTCCTTGTATTGGAAATTGCCTCAAATCCCTGAAATTATGATATCGCCCACCCGCAAATAAATCAGAGGATTTGACAGAGAATTTACGAACCAAGACTTTGAGAAGGTCCTCCGGCATGGCCTGATCATAAAGAAAGCGAACGGGATCACCCTTGCCTCTTTTGCGCAATCCGGCTCGCATTTTTTCCAAAAGGTTGTGTCCTAAATCATGCTCCAGATCCAGTTCTTGATCACGGGTTATTTTGATTGTATATCCATTGACCTTTGACGGGGCAAGCGCCCGAAAAATATCTTTCCAATGAAGTCTAACAATATCATCCAAGAATATAACATACTGCCTTCCATTGAATTCACCCAATGTAAAAAAACGCTGGGTGTACCGAACCGGAATTTCCAAAATCGCATGTTGGATGGGCCTTGATTTTCGATCAAATTCTAAACGCACTACGAAATACAGGTAAGCATCCCGAAGCCTAAGCTTACGTGTTTTAGAATTTAGAAGAATGGGGTTTAGGTAAGGTTGAACCTTGAATTGAAAAATTTCATCAACTTTAGGTAATAAAACATCCGGGATGTTATTTTCATCACATAGCATGAACCCACTTTCCTCCAATTTTGGACGAATTTGATGCAGAAACAATGCCTCAAAACGATCCTGCAGTTCTTGGGCCCTAAGGTGAATTTGAATCAACACTTGCTTGGGGTGAAAATCCAATTTCCGAACATAAGACGCTCCAAGTTGTAATAGGCGGTATTGGTTTGCCACCCGCACCCTGAAGAACTCGTCCATGTTCGACGAAAAAATGGACATGAAATTCAAGCGTTCTCCTAAGGGGGTTTCGGAATGTTCAGCTTCTTGAAGGACCCTTTCGTTGAAATCCAACCATGACATTTCCCGGTTGTAAAGCTCCATCCTATGACCCAGGTAGAACTTACGAATCACCATAATTGCCTTGTCATTTACCAAACGCAATGACTTAGGCCCATTGGGGCTTGTGGAATGTTCAACTATCTCAGGCATTTGGTGGGGTATTGCGGTCAAGCAAGGGATTGAATTTTCTAAAGCAAAGAAAGTTCCTTCGAAGCCTCGATGATTCTTCCCTGCTGGTTTCCTTTACACTTTCTGACGTTAATTTACATAAAAATAACAAGCCCCCTCACTCATGCCCTATGTCGCTTGCTTCCTGGTTTGGGCAACCTTGATATCCCAAATTGTCCCTTTCAAGGTTGAAGCACAAAATCGCGCAAAACCTGTAGGGGTAGATTTGTGTATTGCTCATTACAATTTGGAAAACCTCTTTGATACTCTCAACGATATCAAGGTCAACGATGAAGATTTCCTGCCCCAATCCGAATTAGCATGGAATTCCTTGCGCTATTACTCCAAATTGGGGAAATTGGCCAAGGTCATTGCAGGACTTAACCAAGGCAATGTGCCTGATTTGGTGGGACTTTGCGAAATGGAAAACGAAGGAGTTCTCAAAGATCTGTTGCGACAACCCGAATTACGTCGCAGTCCTTTGGCGTATTTGCATTGCCCCTCGAACGATCCCCGTGGTATTGATGTTGCCCTACTTTACCACAAATCGCGTTTCAAGCCCATCGCCCGTAAAGACCTTATAATTAATTTACCAGGGGATACCGCCTTACCTACCCGTAAAATTCTCTTGGTCTCTGGAAAAATATCTAGCGGAGACACAATCCATATCCTGGTCAACCATTGGCCATCCCGCAGAGGAGGTCAGGAGAAATCAGCCCCCAACCGATACGCTGCCGCCCGTTGCCTTCGCAAGGCGGTGGATAGCTTGTTTACCCAATACGGGGGGGCCGATCTTTGTCCAATCATTATCACCGGGGATTTCAACGATACCCCACAGGATGCTAGCATTCTTTCGGTACTGGGGGCAGATTCCAGCGGTTCCAAGGGATTGTTCCACCCATTTAGCTCCCTGAATGGAGGATCGTATTGCTACCAAGATCGCTGGGAATGGCTTGACCAAATCATTTTGAGCCGCTGCCTAATGACCACCAATACAACTCAAAATCATTATGTCACCGAAAGCGCTAAGGCTGCGGACGATAATAGCCTTGTTCAACAAGAAGGCAAATTCAAAGGATATCCCTACAGGACCTATGCAGGCAATCGTTATCTTGGCGGCACTAGCGATCATCTGCCCGTTCTCATTCAGCTACGTTGTCCTCGCTGCAAATAGTCCTGCTGTCTATCCATGATAACCTCACGAACACATTCAGGTAACCGCTTAGACCGTGACAAGGCATGGTTTGAATCTTGGTTTGACAGTCCATACTACGAAGAGATCTATGATCATCGCGACCTATCTGAGGCAAAAGAATTCATCCTGCGTTTAACCACTACGCTAGCATTACCAACCACCACTCAAATTCTTGATTTAGGTTGTGGATGGGGTCGCCATACCCGATCCTTTGCTGAGTTAGGCTATACCACAACCGGTCTTGATTTGTCACCAAGATTAATAGCCAAGGCACAAGAGAATTTTATCAGACCCAACGACTCAATCTCTCAGCGCATGAATTTCTGTATAGGAGATATGCGTGATTTTCAATTGAATAGAGATTTTGATGTTGTAGTTAATCTCTTTACCTCGTTTGGCTATTTCGAAGATTCGGACCAAGATTTAAAAGTTCTTCGCAATGCCCATTGCCATTTGAAAGAAGATGGTTTTCTTGTGCTGGACTATTTCAATACTGATGCCGTTCTGGCTAAACTCAATGAATCCGAATTTCGTTGCGGACCAAAATTTGATACCAAAATTCGTCGAACCCTTGAAGATGGGTATATAATCAAAACCATTGAAATCATTCACAAAAATTTGAATCAACTCAATGAGATCTATGTGGAAAAGGTACGTTGTTATGGAACGGATGAACTTCATGCCATGCTGAACCTAAGCGGTTTTGATGTCATTCACCATTGGGGCAATTACCACTTAGACCCTGCGGTGCAGAGCAGTCCCCGTTGTATTTTTGCGGCTCGTAAATCCACCTCCTCAACCCCTAGATTGCTGTGAAATCCTTTACCCAATCCAGGCTGTTGGGGTTCGCAATTGTGCTTGCTTGGATGATATTTGCCTCAATACTATGGTATGGTCAACGCTACGGTTGGTTAATTGAGCCCGTTGCATGGGACCAGGCTCTTTTTGGCATCATTAACCAATCCTACTTACCCACTTGGTTGGATAGCGTCGCCATACATTCCCGGAATCCATGGACCTGGATTCCTTTGTATTTGGCAATCTTGGCCTGGATCTTATACCGTCCCCTTTCCAAGTCTTGGAAAATCGTCTTAATTCTCGTTTTGGCAGTTATTCTTAGCGATCAAATTTCGGCTACATTGATTAAGCCTTGGGCCATGCGCCTTCGCCCATGCCGCTTTCCGGATACAGCAACAAACGCCCGCTTGCTTGTTCCTTGCGGCAGTGGTTACAGCTTTGTTTCCTCCCATGCCAGTAATCACTTTGCTTTGGCATGGACACTTGGGCTGTTCTTCTACCAACGATGGAGAGGTTCCGGATTGATCCTCGGAACCATTTGGTCAAGTCTCATCTGCTGGTCGCAAATTAGAGTCGGCGTTCATTTTCCAACTGATATAGCCTTCGGAGCAATGCTCGGAATTCTCATCGCTGCAACTTTGTGGTTGACATTCGGCTCGTTCTGGGCGCAAGAAGCTGTATCTTCCATAGAAGAATCTCCCCTTAAGCCGAATCCTTAACCGTTGCTAATCATGTTATTGACTGGTTTTGCTCTCTTATTATCAGGCCTACTGGGCGGTATCATCGCATGGAGATACCAAGGGTCTATGAACCTTGTACGATTTCAATGGTTGCTTACCTTTTGTGGAGGCTTACTCTTCAGTACCGCCATTCTGCACTTAGTTCCTGAAGTACTTGCCTACGGGCATCCCACCGAGAATTTGTGGTTGCTGAGTGGTTTCTTTTTGCAATTCATCCTTGAGAAATTTTCGGCAGGTATAGAACATGGCCATCTTCATCATGAAGTTCATCATCAATGTGACCACCCAGTTCATGATGAAAATCTCCCGGCAAACCATCCTCAAAGACAGCACGCATCTGAAGAATCAATACACCGGCATGAGGGCCAAGCTTCTTCGGAATGGTTGAAACATGCCCGTTCTTGGGGCCTGATGCTTAGCTTAAGCATCCACGGCCTCATCGAAGGAATTCCCCTATCGGGGCTTGGTAGTGCCCATAGCCATGCACTACCGTTGATGCCCCTCCTTCTGGGAATTGTGCTGCACAAGGCCCCAACCACTTTTGCGCTGGCTGCATTGCTTCTGCGTCAAAAGGCAACTCCACTTATGTTATGGGCTGCAATCATATGGGTGGCATGTTGTACCCCTTTGGGTTTGTGGATTGGGCATAGCCTTGGCCATACCGGCAAGGACAACCAAGAAATTTTACACGCCTTGATGGCCCTTGCGACCGGGTCCTTCCTTCAGATAGCCTCAACCATCCTATTCGAGAGCAGCAACAACCACAAGTTCAATTGGATTCAAATGCTGGGTGCCTTGTTGGGTGCCTATTTGGCGTATTTCATGGGTCACTAATGGGAGGGGGAACTCTGCGCGTTCTATATAAAATTTTGTACCATGTTTGAAAGAGACACTTTATTAGGCAAACACATTTTGATTACTGGCGGAGGCTCCGGTCTTGGGCTTGCGATGGCTCAGCAATTTTATGCCCTGGGGGCGAAAGTTGCCATTTGCGGAAGAACAGAGTCCAAACTCCAAGCGGCCACCGCTCAAATTGGAGAAGGAAGCCTGTACTACATCTGCGATGTTCGGGATCCTTCCGCGGTGACCTCCATGTTCGACTACCTCACCGAGCAATGGGGCCAAATTAATGGGCTGGTCAACAATGCGGCAGGAAATTTTCTTGCCCCTTCTGAGGACTTAAGCGCCAATGCTTTCGCTTCGGTCGTTGACATTGTCCTCAAAGGGACTTTTCATTGCACATTAGAATTTGGAAAACGTTTGATCCAGGCCCAAGGCAATGCCTCTACCCCGCAAGATGTCTCCGCGCAATGTGGAAATATTGTGAATATTGTCACGACCTATACCGAAACAGGATCCGCTTTTGTTTTGCCTTCTGCCTGCGCTAAGGCAGGCGTTTTGGCAATGACCAATAGCCTTGCGGTGGAATGGTCCACCTACGGTATTCGGGTTAATGCGATTGCACCGGGCCCATTTCCTACGGAAGGGGCATGGTCTCGCCTAATGCCCGACCCCTCGATCGAAGAAGCTTACAAAAGAGGCATTCCATTGGGGCGTTACGGACAAAGCGAAGAGCTCGCCAATCTTGCGGCCTTCCTGATGAGTCCCATGGCGGCCTATATTCAAGGCGGATGTATCACGATCGACGGTGGAGAACGCCTCATGGCTGGTCAATTTAATCGCTTTGTCCAATGGATGCCAAGACCGATGATCAAACAAGCATTCAGCGCAATGAAAAATCCTAAAAATCCCTCGTAGCTGATTTGATAAAATTTGAAAAGAGGACTTTACCGTCCAACACAACTTGAACTTGATAAATGCCCGATGGTAGGTCGCTATCAAGAATAGTTTCCGAAGATTCCAAACTTCCTTTGGAAACAACTCTTCCCGAAAAATCCAAAATTTGATAAGAAGAAGGGACAAAATTTATATCAGCGGCATCACCTGTAAATCCACTCTTTTCGCTAGAGAAAACGATGCGAATTATACAAGCTCTGCCGCAAGGCTGCGGATATACCATCAACCTTGGGCTTGTCGTTGGGGCACTTTGACCATCTGCGCTTGACGGCGTGGACCCCCTGAGCCATTGATACGCGTCTTGAAATTCCCTACGCCAAAACCATTCGGCGTGTTGGCCGTCCGATCGAACCACAGTCTGCACCTGAGAAGCGGGAAACCCAGCCAGGAGGAGTTGATCCTTGAGTTGGTTCAGTTGAGGTACCATGCTGCTGCTTTCCATAGCCCCCGCCATCAAGTAGAAACGTACAGGCATTCGATACCCTTCTTGTAGGGGCTGCTGCATAATGCGGGCATCAAACCAAAGGCTGGGGCTGAATACCCCGACCCTTGAGAAAACCTCCTGATATTTCACCGCGCCGTATTGCGAAATGAGTCCGCCCATACTGGAACCCCATATCCACGTGCCGTTGCGGGTGCTGTCGGTTCGGTACCTGACATCGATATACGGTTTCAATGTTTGAACAATGAATTGCAAATAAGCATCCCCCTGACCACCACCATATTGTGGATGAACCCATGGGCTGTATTCATTTATCCGTTGAGACCCCCCGTTCTCGATCCCCACCACAATGGCCCCTTGATCTCCTAAACCGTGCAAGCGTGTGAGGCATTCGTCCACTTCCCATTCCCCCGCAAAGGATGTTACGGCATTGAAGAGGTTCTGACCATCGTGCATATAAATAACGGGATATCGTTGTGGCGCGGACGTGGCGTAATTCACCGGTAAATAAAGCCAAATGCGGCGATACCGGTTCAAGGTCGGCATCCAAAAGGTATCGGTCAGCAATTGGACCTGAGCATTGGCTGTTCCGCCTCCACCTCCCCCACCTCCGCCGCTGTGCAAATCTTCCCAACTTAGGATTTTGAGCCGTAAAGTATCCCCATTCCCATAAGTGTAGGTACGGTTAGGGCGGAATGTTCCTGCCGCATTACCCTCCACGGAAGCCCATGAACCGCGGGTAAATTTGAAAGAAATTGTGCCGGAACCTGCCGGCATCGTTATTCTTCGTGTTGAATCCGGCAAGAGGCTGAGCTGGTGAGCGGATGAACCTGGATTCCAATTGTTGAAGGTCCCTGCAATGAAGACCGCGGCTCCGGGGGGAGTGTAGGATGGAACTGAATCCACGATGACGGTGACCTGCCCCCACAATGAAGCCCAAGGCAAGGACACGATGAAGGCCGAATAAAGCAGAAAACACCGAACGAACATTGCACAAAGGTAGAGTGAGATTCTTAATCTCCTGTATAAAGCATATTGCATCCCCTTGCTTCTGCGCCTTCCAGCCTTCCCAACAATTCCAAAGTCCCATCCGACAAAATGCGCCCCTTATCGGAGGTCTGAATAAAGGCCAAGCTGTAATAGTTCGAGGTATCCACAATGTTGATTCCCCCGCGAGCCCCGGAGCTTTCCCATTCGAGAGGATTATCGGATCGATAAATTCCCACACCCACAGAAGCTGGAAAAACAAAACCCTCCAAGGCCGAGCCGTCGATTCGGTAAGCCTGAGAACCTAATTCAGTCATGCCGTATTCACTGCCGAGACGAAGACCTTGCGAAGTGTTAATTTGATCCCTAAGCCAATCCCTGAAACCCTCCGGTGTCCAAACCTGCACCATGCCTTTGGTCCCACCTGTTTCGATCAAGATGTCCCCTGGACGAGTTTGCCAAGACCTGTTCTTCCACAGGTCATCGCCAAACCAATCCTGCAAAGCATGCGGTATTCCCCAAACCAAGGTCGATCTACCCTCTTGGACTGCCACCTCCCACTGCTCCATCAAGGCCTTATAATCCTTGCGGTAAAAAGCGCCATATTGAAAATCCCCATGATCCATGAAATACTGTAACATCGCCAAAAGCGAAGACTCCCCTCGATCCATATAGGAAGGTAAAATTGCCAACAACGAGCGATTCTTGATATCCCCAAGGCAGTGAACCGCATGCCGCAGAGCCCTGGCCATCACATCCACCTCGTAGGCCATCCAATGCCGCGAACGCTGAGTTTCCTTAACAGATTCCCGCTTAAGATTTCTTGATTGAGCCGTGGTGCCGCTGCTTCGGAACAAAGTGCCTGGCCTAGGTACACCCCAATAAAGTTCCTCGTGCTTGAAAGCCTCCACCGGCATGAACACCAGTTGATCCGGATACCGTATAGCATCCGCATTGGGACGAACCGCATTTACCCAACGACCAAAGGAAGGCATGGCCTCACGCTGACGGTGAAACAAATCCATGACCCCTGCGGTTTGCTCGTCGTTCCATTGCAGCCCATGCTTCCCCGCTGCGCCTCCCAAAACCGCATGGCAGGAAAAACCTCCGCCCTCAACTTTTCCAGAAGCCGCTTGCCGTTGGGTTTCATCCCAAAGGCTCCAAAATTGAAGCATCTCTGCTCTCAAGGAATCTATGGACACTTGGTTGGTTTTTTTGTTGAATTTGTCCAAAAATACGTTTTCCCTACAGGGTAAGACAATTTTATTCCATGAATGCGATCAATACCCCACAAGGGCTGCGCATTTGGAATAAATTTGCTACATGATGCAGCAAATCATAGGGCTCACCCCCGCAGGCCTGTTGAAGTCCATAGGAATATTGACGGCGATGGTTTTGTTGACCAGTTGCGATTTGCTTTTTATCCCCCAGATTTTTCCTCCCCAAATGGAACTGATTGCCCCAACCGATACTTTGTGGCTCAAGTCAGGACGGGATACCCTTGATTTGGTATTTCGAATTCGTGATGAGGACGGTGACTTGGGCCGAGACAGCATGGACCAAACCAAGGACCTTTGGATGCTGGAAGTCCGCTATGGAAGTCCCGCCTTTGATTCTATTGACACCGAATACGTCATCCCTAACCTCACCCCCAAAGGAGCAGATAAAAGATTGGACGCCTCATTGAGAGTACGAGTAGAACCCTTGACGATGCGTTCTGGGCTAGCTGTGGATTCTTCTCAATTATATGTGGTCCTGCGCGACAGGGCCGGGAATTTCTGCCCAGTCATTGCATTGCCCATGATTTACCTTCGCCCTTGAAAATTCGTGAATGGTGGGGATAACCAGGAGCATAAAGAAAACCCGTGTTATAGGATGTCTGGGTTTATGGATCGCCTTGGTCTTGGTGCAGCGGACAAATGCCCAAAGCGGGGGACGTTCCATGTTTGGTCAAATGCAAGGCGAACTTGACCCGGTCACCTGGAGCATGGGCGGATTTGCCCCGGTATGGGGACTTTCTGGCCTTGGATCTGCCATGACCAATCCGGCCTTGTTGGAAGACTGTGGCAACCATTCATGGTTTGCGGGTTGGTCCAGAAGACCTGCCGGTCTGCAACATGGAGGATTTGCCATGATACTTCCAATAAGGAGATTACCCGAATGGCATGCCGCGCTTGGAACACAATTTACGGGAACCGGCTCCATGCCGGCCACCGATCCTTTTGGCATGGAAACAGGGCAAACCCAAGCAGGCGAAGCGGTATTAGAGGCAAGCCTTGGGCAACGATTCAGCCCTAAGCTGAATTGGGGGCTGCAGACCCGCATCGTCTCCTCCTATTTAGGCTCTTATTCCGCCTGGGGTGCAGGTTTGACCATGGCCTTGCGCTATACCGATACGGCCCAAAAGGTGGGTCTTTGTCTGCTCCTTCAGGATGCCTCCGTGGTTTTGAAAGATTACGTGTATACCTCGGCTTCCTCTCGATTTCCTCCGATTCGAATGAACCTCATACTCACCAATGAGTTGAAACATCTCCCCTTGCGTTGGTCCTTGGGCATGCAACATCTGCAAAACTGGACGCTGCGCTACAACGATCCAAACGATCCTTACAAGGTCGATAATTTACTCTTGGGACAAGATTCGGTCACGAATTCAAATCCTTGGAGAGACTTGGGCCAAGAAGCCTTCTTGCATTTGGTGTTCAATGCCGAACTCCGTTTGGGCAAGGCCATTCGCCTTCGCGGTGGATATAATGCCCTCCAAAGAGCCGAATGGGCATTCCCGGAACGCAGCGGCAGTAGCGGTTTTAGCTTCGGTGCCGGTCTAATCGGTCGCCGATTCAGGGTGGACTTTGGTACCGGAACACAAACCCTGGCCGGGAGACAAAGTTCGGTAGCTTTTTCTTGGAACTTTCATTAACACGATTTTATTCAAAAACTATGAACATCAACGCAACATTGAACAAATCTATTCGCCTACTCCCTGCCTTGCTTCTGCTTGGTTTAAGCTCAACTTTTGACTCGGTGGCATCTTCGTCAACAGCAGATCCATCGAACCAAAGCCATCCCTCCGTTTCGGTGGACTCCGTACGAATCTACCAAATTTATGTTCGGAACTTCAGCCCTCAGGGGAACCTGCAAGGACTGATTTCCGGGTTGGATCGCATTCAAGGCCTTGGTTGTAACACTCTGTGGTTAATGCCCATACATCCTGTAGGAGTGGTGAACCGCAAAGGCACCTTTGGCTCCCCTTATTCTGTCCAAAACTATCGACTCATCAATCCCGAGTTCGGCACTGACCAAGACTTCAGGCAATTATTGCAAGAATGCCATCGTCGTGGAATGCGCGTCATCCTGGATTGGGTGGCTAACCATACCGCCTTTGATCACCCATGGATTCAACAAAATCCTCAATGGTACACCCGTGATCCGCAAGGCCGAATCCTTCCCCCCAACGACGATTGGACCGATGTGGCGGACTTGAATTTTGATGAATCTGCTTTGCGCGAAGCCATGATCCAGGAGATGGAGTACTGGGTCAAGACCTTTGATATCGATGGATTCCGCTGCGATGTGGCCATGATGGTGCCCGCGGAATGGTGGAAAGACTGCATGATCCGGCTTCGTCGCCACAAGCCTTTGTTCATGCTTGCCGAAGCCAGCGGTCCTGAATTCTACACCATGGGATTCAACTCCACCTACGGTTGGGATTTTTACCATAAGCTCAAAGGCGCTTTCCAAGGCCAAAGCCTATCCGCACTGGATTCGGCCTGGACTTCGGAGAATGCTCAATGCCAAGGATCTGCACCGGGCCATGGCGGCAGGGTGATGCGCTTTGTGACCAACCATGATGAAACTTCTTGGGACGATGTTCCGGTCAAGGTTTTTGGGTCCACCGAGGCCAGCCTAGCGGCCTACGTTATCGCCCAACAACCCATTAGTATACCCTTGATTTACAACGGACAAGAAGTCGGACAGCCAATCAAGCAGAATATTTTTGAATATACCCCCATTGATTTTACGGCGAACCCCAAGGTAACTGCCTTCTATAGCACCTGCGGTAGAATTTTCAATCAAGAGCCTGCTTATTTCGGAGATCGTTTCGAGCGCCTTCAGTCCGCAGATCCGGATTGTTGGTGGTCCCTGCGTGGTACCGGAAACGAGGCCATCCTTGTTGTGGTGAATATTCGTAACAAAACCCTCAAAACGAAGGTGCCCTCAAGTTATCGCTCGCGTTCATTCATGAACCTACTTGACCAAAGCACGGCCAACCTCAAGGATGAATTCGAATTGGAGCCTTACGGCATTCGCCTGTTCAAGGCGTTCAAACCCTGACGTCTAACGCTTCAACAATCGATGCCAAGAACGCTGACCTTCTGGATCCATCAACTGTAACAAATAGATTCCGGAGGGCCATGCTTGGCTCGCTAAACTCAGGGTACCTCCTGATCCCTCAGGCTGGTATTCGCCCTGCACGAACAAGCGACCGTTAAGGTCCGTTATTCGCCATTGCGTTTCTTGATTCAGCCCTTTGATTTGAATTTGATCGGTGAAGGGATTGGGGTAAATACCGAACGCTTGGTCGCTTACGCAACCTGGACAAGCTGAGGAAGGCGTGCTGTAGTAAAGGGTGTAACGCGCCACCGTATCCCAAGCACCTAAACCTGAAGGGCCTCCGAAGCGATTGTAATTTCGCTCTACCCATGCTTGAATCCTAGAAGCGTTGGTTGGTTGGTAAGCAATAGCATACTGATTTCCGTCATTTAACAACCAGGGAGCCCCCACCGAATCCCGTATTTCGGTGGCTTCCAGCGTAAGATCCCCATTTCCGTTGTAGGACCAAAGGTATTTAGATGCCCAGGGTGAAATTTGCCATGATCCGCTGCTGCTGTCTTCCTCAACGGCCATGGTTAGCTTCGTTCCGGCCCAAGTATACACATCACGATTATTCGATTCCCAGCCTGTCCCGTTCCAGGATTGATTGGTCACACGCTGAATGAGGCCGCCGCTAACCACAGAATAGGCTCGCTCCGAATTCACAAAGGTCGTCCCGTTAAATTCACGCATCAAGTACTGATCCGGCTGACCCACCAAAGGATCATTGCTTACCCTTGGAAGATCTTTGAAGCCTTGGCTCAAAAAATCCTCCGCTGTGGGCATATAGCTTTCACTGCCCAAGGAGGCAAACCACGAATCAAAACCCGCATTCCAGGTCAATCCACTGTAGCGATTTTTTGCAGGATTCCAGGCGTTCGTTGACTCGTCCCAAAACTCAAAATCACAATCCGTAGGTTGTGCAGCTGCATTGTAGGAAATGGCCGTTGCCCTAATTAAATTGACCCAAACTCCGTAATTGGCATCGTATACTTTCCAAATAAATGAAGAAATGGTATTGCCAACGTAGGTATATTGAATCGAGTCCCCAGTAGTCAAAACCAAGGTGCCAGAGGCGGTATCCTCCTCGTACATTTTGGAAGAAGTGCAATTACCCCGGCTGTCCACAGGCTGAAGCAAGCGGAAGGCCTCGGTCGCGGTGGGGAAGGTGACGAAGAAACTCAAGCGTGTCAAAGCCCCTTGAGTCGAATAGGTTGCCACTGCCGATCCAAATTGAAAAGCGGGTAATGGAAAGGAAGGAGGAATCCACAATCGCATTTGAATAAGCTTACCTGACGTGTTGCGAACAAAACGGTAGCTGTACATGGGCTCCAGGGTCCCTGAGCTTGCATCTTCCATCAAAACCGAATCAGGCGCTACAGCCGCTGCAACACGCCCCGTGGATTGGACCGCCTTGGAATTGGGTGCAAAGGCCACCCGATTTCGAAATATTGCCCTCTGCTTTGCGAAGGAAGTCTCCTCGTGACTCTTTTGTCGCCAGGTGGAGGGAAGGCTTCTGACCAGGCGAACCGCATCGCGGGGGTCTGTTGGTTCAGTGGGCAAGGCATGAGTGGATGTCCATGCATTCAAGAAACAAAAGGCGGCAAACAGGTACATTTTCATGGTCTTGGGTTAGATTGGCAAAAGTAAAGCATCAGAGTAATATATCCTGATTTTTGGAAGAATTAGGCAGATAGGCTTTGGAAATCCTTAAATTTCGATTTGTACCTTTAACAGGTAATGCATTTGCCTTTAATTATTCATTGGAACCCCCATCCCGAAATTTGGCCAGGCGTTCTGCCTGTCCGATGGTACGGTTTGCTTTTCATGTCAGGTTTTGTGTTGGGGTATCAAATCCTTAAGCGATTTTGGATCAAGGAAAATCGCCGACCTGTGGACTTGGATGATTTGGCCCTGTATGTAGGGTTAGGAACCATCTTAGGCGCCAGATTGGGGCATTGTTTGTTCTACGAACCCGCCTATTACCTCGGCCACCCTCTCGATATACTCAAGGTATGGCAAGGGGGGTTGGCCTCGCATGGGGCGGCCATCCTGATCCCCATCGCCCTGCTTGGGTATGTACGGCGAAATCCTACCTACAGCTTCTGGTGGATCATCGACCGCTTGGTGGTGGTTGTGGCATTGGCTGGTGGATTGATTCGCCTGGGAAATTTGATGAATTCAGAAATTGTAGGAGCCCCCACGGATTTACCATGGGGCTTTGTATTTGAACGTCTGAAGGAGGGCTTTCCCAGGCATCCTAGTCAGCTCTACGAAGCGGTCTTCTATTTCTTAACATTCATTCTATTATATGGCTTGCACCGTAGGGGATCCCTACTTGGCAGACCAGGCGCCATGTTAGGGGCATTCTTGGTACTGGTCTTTGGGTTTCGTTTTATGATTGAGTTTATCAAGGCCAATCAAGTGGCCTTTGAGTCTGGCATGACCTTGAACATGGGTCAATGGTTATCCCTGCCCGCCATTACCCTTGGGTTGTGGCTGTGGATACGCAAAGCTCATCCAGCGGCATCGAACGCATAAAGTCCAGGGTAGCCTGAATGAAGATGCTCCATTGCGCATCACCGGACGGCAAATTCACTCTATCCTCATACATGACAGTCCACTTTTGGAGAAGGGGCCCGATGGGCTCTTTCCGATAATTCATGGCCCTTGTGGCTGTAAGCCATTCGATAGCCTGCACGGTCATCGCATTTTCCAGAATGGGCTTGAGGCGGTTCACACCATTGGCCCCCATACTCACATGATCCTCTTGCCCGTTGGAAGAGGGCACCGTATCCACCACGGTGGGGGTGGCCAATTGTTTATTCTGCGATACCAAGGCAGCGGCGGTATATTGGGCGATCATCAGCCCGGATTCTACCCCTGAATCGGTCGCCAAGAAAGGAGATAGCCCTCGGGTCCCGCTTAACAAAAGAAAAATGCGACGTTCCGCGATGGATGCCCATTCGCTGATGGCCAACGCAGCTTGATCAAAGGCCATGGCCAGCACCTGTCCGTGAAAATTCCCACCACTCAATACTTTGCCCAAACGATGATCCACCAACGGATTGTCCGTCACGGAATTGGATTCCACCAGCAAGGTGGTGGCCCAAGCGTCCAAGACTTGCTTGGAGGTCCCGTGGACTTGGGGAATGCAGCGGAAGGCATACGGATCCTGGACGGCTGGTCGAGGGATTTCCCGTAACAAAGATCCCTCCCGAAGCGACCTCATCTGCTCTGCAGCGTATCGCTGTCCTGGATGAGGTCTAACCCGATGAACCATTTCGTCAAAGGGCTGGTCAGAGACCAGGAATGCCTCACAAGACAAAGCCGCCCCCAGGGTCGCCCAATGGTCCAAACGCCTAGCCTTCATCAAGGCAACCCATCCGGAGGCCAGCATGTATTGTGTTCCATTGAGCAAGGCTAACCCTTCCTTGGCCCCCAAGGTGAGGGGCGTACGTCCCAAGCGCTCCAGGGCTTTCAGGCCAGATATCCTGGTTCCTTGGTGATCGCATTCACCCATTCCCAACAAAGGCAAAACCAAATGAGCCAACGGTGCCAAATCCCCCGATGCACCCAATGAACCCTGGGTGGGAACCACAGGTAACATATCGTGGTTGTAGAAGTCCAACAAAGCTTCCAAAATTTCAGGACGAACCCCAGAATAGGCCATGGCTAAGGAATGTACTTTGAGCGCAAGCATCAAGCGAACCGCCTCTGGCTCCGCATCAGGACCGCAACCGCATGCATGCGATAACACCAGATTATACTGCAATTCTTCCAGGCGGTCCGCGCCGATCCGGGTATTGCACAAGGCCCCAAAACCGGTATGGATGCCGTACCATGTCACGTCCTCACGGTGCAACCCCTCTTCGAGGTATGCCCGATTGGCCCTAACTTCTTGCATTCGTCCATCGGGTACATACAAAGAGGCTTCACCACGAGCCAATGCAAACCAATCTGTTTCGGTGAGGCTGTTAGTCAAAGTAATAACCTGAGGGCGTGGTTGCATGGATTTTGGTTTGAATGCGGTGATTTTCAAGACCAGGGCTAGGCCTGGGTGTTGGCAGCACGAAGGAAGGCGGCGTCGATTTGCTCCGGTTGAACCTTCCTTTGATGATCCCCGTGGATCCATTGCACGGTAACCTCGCCTTGTGCCCATTCCCTTTCACCCAAAATCACCATTGCCACCGTCTCCGTGAGTTGGGCATATTGGAAGGCCTTTTTGAATTTTCCGGTCCCGGCGTACCAATCTGCAGCCATCCCCAGACTACGCCAACGCGCGGTCCATTGTTGAGCCACCGATTCCAAGACAGGACTTGTTGCATAACACAATACATCCAATCCCCTGCCCACGTGCTCTTTGAACAAACCCAATTGTTCCATACCTTCCAAAATTCGTTCAGCCCCGAAGCTGATGCCCATCCCCTTCCAATCCGGGTAACCGAACATCGCAGTCAATCCGCTGTAATAACCACCACCACCCAGCGAACCCAAACCCAACGCCGGACTTACCACCTCCACCACAGGTCCGGTATAATAGTCAATACCCCGCGCGAGGCATGGATCAAAGGTTAATTTCGATGGGCTAGTCCCCAAACGTTCGTAAGCCTCGACCATTTGCTGCGTTTCGTGCAAGGCCAGCTCCGTTTGTTCGCGCAAGCCCGCATCTTCGATGCAATTCGGGTCCTGCATCCATTGAGACACCGCTTCACTGTAGGCTTCCCATGACATCACTGCTCCGTCAATGCCCGCGGCAGGCAACGCCAACTGCAGATGATCTGCAGCATCTGAACGCATGCCCAATTGGACGAGCTCGGGTCCCACTTTGTCCCAACCTTGTTTGTCGAGCTTGTCCAATTGAATCCCCAGTTCTGCCCAGCGACCCGGAATTCCTCCCCAAGCAGCCAACAAGGCCAGTAATCGCCGATCGTTGACTTTGACCGCAAAAGAGTGGAAGCCCAAAGCCTCCAAAACCTCTTGGTAAATTCGAAGCAATTCGGCACGATGAAAGGTCGAAATCTCATGACCCACGATGTCGGCATCGCATTGCACAAATTCTCTGAAGCGGCCTTTCTGAGGACGATCGGCACGCCAAACTGGTTGTATTTGATAACGCTTGAACGGCCATGCGATTTTGGCATGATTCATCGCCACGAATCGTGCCAAGGGCACCGTTAGATCGTAACGCAAGGCCTTTTCGGCAATTATGGGGACCAGGCCTTTGGGATTGAACCTTCGATCCATCCAAACCCCTTCTTCGATTCCTTCGGCAAAATTGCCAGAGTTCAGGATATGAAAAATTAGCTTATCGCCTTCGTCACCATATTTTCCGGTGAGGGTTGCCAATTGCTCCATGGCTGGCGTTTCCAGAGGTCCGTATCCGTATCGACGAAAGGCCTCGGTGATGATTCCAAAAACATATTGCCTACGCCGCATCTGGGCGGGTCCGAAATCTCGGGTTCCCCTGGCCAGTGCTGCTGCTTTGGGATCCATAACCCCGTAAAGTTAAACGGTGGTGGTTTTGATTTTCTTGAGGATATCGTCCACACAACCTTTGAAGCTGCGATCCGTTTCCATCAAATCTTCGACCGTCTGGCACGAATGGATGACCGTCGAGTGGTCTCTGCCCCCGAAATAATCTCCTATGGCCTTGAGACTGTGTTTGGTGAGTTTCTTGGAAAAATACATGGAGATTTGTCTAGCCTGAACAACTTCCCGCTTGCGCGTTGTTGCACGAAGGAGATCCACTGGTAAATCAAAATACTCGCAGACCATGGTCTGTATCGAATCGATGGAAACTTCGGTCTGGGTATGCCTAGTGAAATTCTTGATGACGGTACGGGCCAGCTCCAAATCCGCCTGGCGATTGCTCAAGGTGGTGTACGCTATCAGGGAGGTCAATGCCCCTTCCAGTTCCCGGACATTGGAATGAATGTTATGGGCAATGAAATCCACCACCTCGGCAGGTAATTCAATACCGTCCGCGTACATTTTGCTCTGCAAGATGGCCAGCCGGGTTTCGAAATCCGGCATTTGAAGGTCGGCAGAGAGGCCCCACTTGAAACGGGAGAGCAAACGATCCTCCAGACCACGAAGATCCTTGGGAGGCCTGTCGCTGGTGAGGATTAATTGCTTGCCGTTCTGGTGGAGATGGTTGAAAATATGAAAGAAGACATCCTGGGTTTTCTCTTTATTGGCGAGGTTATGCACATCATCCAAGATCAAAACATCCATCATTTGGTAAAAATGGACGAAATCATTGGCCGAGTGGCTTTTGAGGGCATCCACAAATTGCTGGGTAAATTTCTCGGAACTGACATACAGCACCGTTTTGTTGGGAAATAATTGACGAACCTGGTTGCCGATGGCCTGGGCTAAATGGGTTTTGCCAAGGCCTGTTCCACCGTACAACATCAAAGGATTGAACGAGGTCGCTCCTGGTTTGGCCGACACTGCGAGACCTGCGGACCGCGCAAGACGGTTGCAATCACCCTCTACAAAAGAATCGAAACGGTAACGGGAATTCAGCTGAGAATCCACCTGGACCTTCTTGAGGCCGGGGATCACAAAAGGATTCTTGATGGACTGACCGATGTTGACGGGCATTTGGACTTCGGGCCCGCTTTGCTTCCCTGTCCCCCCAGGCATTTGAATGGTGTAGGGCCGGGCTTCTCCCTGATGGTGTTCCATCACCACCGAGTATTCCAAACGACCGTTATGACCCAGAACCCGCTTGATGGTCTTGTGCAGAAGATTCACATAATGCTCTTCCAACCATTCGTAGAAAAACTGGCTGGGAACTTGAATGGTGAGAACCTCTCCAGACATTTTGCTGGGAACGATAGGTTCGAACCAAGTCTTATAGCTTTGAAGACTGATATTGTCCTTGATAATACTCAAGCACTGCAACCAAGCCTGGTCTTTGTCAGGATGATTTGAGGAAGAAATTGGTTGTTGGTTGGACTCCACGTATGGTCTTTCTTGGTAATTGTAAATGTCATACGAATTTCATCATGTAGGTTGCCAAATCAAAGCAGATCCTCTAAAAAAAATGCGTCAAAATTGTAAACCCCTGAATACCTGAATCAAAATTTGGGGATGTCGATGTGAATTTTTTGAGGGTCGAAAATTTGCTTTTTTCAATTATTCATTATGATAATGAATATCAGCAAATTAAATTAACGTTAACGATTATGGTTTCGTTGAAAGGGGGGACGGCCTTGGGAACCACGACGTGGGCCCGCATAGGATGGTTTGTCCCCACCGCGACCCGCTTGTTTGGCCGTTACCTTCAAACCCCTGCCGCGGAACCTTGCGCCGTCAAAGGAAGACTTGAGCTGATCCAACGAAGCTTGTTCACCCTCAATAGATGTCCATGCGTCTCCCAAAATGATTTTTCCCAAGTCTGCTTTCTGCAAACCAGAATGATCGAGCAAGAATTGCAGCATACTGGCTTTGTAGAAGCCATCCTTGATCCCCAGGTTGATTTGTATCCCGGGCAAATCTTCGGCGTATTCTCGTCGGGGCCGATCGCTGTTGGTGTTGGCGCCTGTCGAGGATGAGACGCCAGATTGCATTTCGGCATCGTTCTGCAAAGAGTAGTAATGAAAGAGGCGTTCAAACTCCAACCAAACCAGCTTTTGGATCAGCACATCGCGATCAAGGCCGTCCAGCATGGGCTGCAAGTCCTGCAACAAAGAACCGATTCGATCCAGCTTGGGATCCGCCTTGGCAATTTTGTCAAAGAAATGCCGAAGCTTGGTCTCGGCAATTTGAGAACCCGAAGGCACTGTCCCTTGCTGGAATTTGAATTTGAGCTGCTTCTCCATTTGACGAAGTCGCATCATGTCCTTGGGGCCGAGAATCACCATGGAAACCCCTGCCTTGCCGGCTCTGGCAGTACGGCCGCTACGGTGGGTGTATACCTCGGCATCATCGGGAATGGAATAGTGCACCACGTGGGTAATGTCCCTTACGTCAATGCCACGGGCCGCCACATCGGTGGCCACCATCAATTGCAAGGAGCGCTCGCGGAAGCGGGCCATCACCTTGTCGCGCTGCACCTGGGACAAATCCCCGTGCAAGGCCTCGAGGTCGTAGCCCTCACGAATCAGTTTCTCTGTCAATTCTTGAGCTTCTGCTTTGGTACGGGTGAAGACAATGCCGTACATCTCCGGATGGGCATCAATGAGGCGCTTGAGGGCCTCGTATTTGCGCGAAAAGGGGACCTGGTAAAACCAATGTTCCAACCGGGAAGGAGGAGCTGTTCCGGCATCGCTGCGCAGTGTCTGAGCGTTCTGCAAGAAACGGTCTGCCATTTTCTTGATCTCGGCGGGCATAGTGGCGGAGAATAACCAGGTACGGCAACGACCTGCGGCATGGGTCATGATATAATCCAGGTCATCACGGAATCCCATATCCAGCATTTCATCCGCTTCATCCAAGACCAGGGTCTTGACCGCAGCGAGATCCAGGGCCTTGCGTTCCATCAAGTCCATCAAGCGCCCAGGGGTCGCCACCACCACTTGCACACCGGAACGAAGTTTGCTGATCTGGGTATGGATACCGGCACCACCATACACGGCAAGAATTTGAATCCCAGACATGCGGGACGAAAACTTTTGCAAATCCAAAGTGATCTGCATGCAAAGTTCCCGGGTAGGACTGAGGACCAAAGCTTGGATGCCTTTGGCCTCCGAGTCCAAATGTTGAAGAAGTGGCAAGCCGAACGCTGCTGTTTTGCCGGATCCGGTTTGGGCAAGTCCGAACAAATCGTGATCGCCAGAAAGAAGTATGGGACTGGTCTGGGCCTGGATGGGCGTGGGGCTTTCGAAGCCGAGGTCCTGAATTCCGAGCAATAGCCCCGGAACTAGACCCAGGTCGGCAAAGCCCGGTACGGTTGGATTCATGTGGGCGCAAAGGTACGTTATTTTGCAGGGTGAAAGCCTTAACCATTGCTGTGGACGGTTATGCCTCGTGCGGCAAGAGTACCCTAGCCAAGGATTTGGCCTCCGCTTTGGGCTACCGGTACATTGATTCCGGTGCCATGTACCGTGCCGTGACCTGGTATTTGCTGGAGCATCAGCTTGCGACGGAAGAAGGCCCATCCCTGCGGGCGGCTTTGGATACGATTGTCTTGGACTTCGTGGCCAAGGATGGATCCACCGTTCTGACTATCAACGGCCAAGAGCCGGGACTCGCCTTGCGCTCGATGGAAGTCAACCGCATGGTCAGCCCCGTTTCAGCCTTGCATTCGGTCCGCCTCGCCATGGTAGAACGACAACGAGCCTTCGCAAACCGTGCAGGCCTGACCATGGACGGCCGGGATATTGGAACGCATGTATTCCCTGAAGCGGAACTGAAGATTTTTGTACAATCCAGACCCGAAATCCGTGCTGCTCGGCGGTTGGCCGAGCTCCGCAAGGCCGGCGATACGCAGTGGACGACCGAAGAAGTCCTTGCCAACCTTCGGGAGAGGGATGAAATGGACTCGAACCGAGACTTTGCACCGTTGCGTCGAGCCCACGATGCGGTGGACCTGGACAATAGCAACATGAGCCAGGAAGAGCAATTGGCCTGGGCCATGGATCTTGCCTTGGCCAAAGGGGCCGTTCGCCCCTGAGCCGCTACTATAGCTTACCCTTTACGCTTTCTGTCAGATTCTTTCAAGAAAATTTTGCGCATTCGCATTGATTTGGGGGTCACTTCAATCCACTCGTCCTCTTGGATGTATTCCATCGCTTCTTCGAGCGAAAATCGCCTGGGAGGAGCGATTCTCGCGCTGTCATCTTTGCCTGCAGCCCGCATATTGGTCAGCTGCTTGCCTTTGATCACATTGACCACCAAATCACTTGGACGAATATGCTCGCCGATGACCATGCCCTCGTAAATATTCTCTCCTGATTCCACAAAAAACCCACCGCGGTCCTGCAATTTGTCCAAACTGTAGGCCGTAGTCAGTCCGGTTTCCATCGAAACCAACGAACCGTTGATCCGACCGGGAATATTCCCTTTCCAAGGTCTAAATTCCATGAAACGATGAGCCGAAATCGCCTCCCCCTGGGACAGGGTCAGCATCTGTGAGCGGAGACCCATCAACGCCCTTGCAGGCAAATCGAATTCCAAATGAATCCAATCGCCTTTGGGTTCCATGACCATCATATCCCCCCTGCGCATGGTCACCAGCTCAATAATTTTGCCCGAAAACTCTTCGGGTACATCCACCACCAATTGCTCGAACGGCTCATGCTTCACCCCTTCGATGTGCCGAATCACCACAGTAGGCTGGCCCACTTGTAATTCGTACCCTTCGCGGCGCATGGTTTCGATCAAAATCGATAAGTGAAGAATTCCACGACCGTACACTAGATACGAATCAGGTGAATCAGTGTCCTCTACCCGCAGGGCCAAATTCTTCTCAGTCTCCTTGTACAAACGATCTCGCAAGTGCCTAGATGTCACCATTTTGCCTTCTTGCCCGAAGAACGGGGAATTGTTAATCGTGAACATCATGCTCAGCGTAGGCTCGTCCACTTTGATCGACGGTAGCGGCTCAGGTGTATCGACATCACAGAGGGTATCCCCAATTTGAAAGTTCTCCAGACCCACCACCGCACAGAGATCACCGGCTTGCACGGATTCCACTTTGCGCCTGCCCAATCCCTCGAAGACGAACAACTCTTTGACTTTGCCCCGCTTGGCAGAGCCATCGCCAGTCAGAAGGACCAAAGGCTGACCCTCGCGGATGACACCGCGATGCACACGACCTATAGCAATCCGCCCAACGAAGGAGGAGTAATCCAAGGAGGTGATTTGCATTTGCAAAGTACCGGGATTAAGTTTGGGCGAAGGCACATGGGCAAGAATGGCGTCCATCAACGGCGCGAAGTCCTGGCCTACGGTTTTCCAATCGTTGCCCATCCAACCCTGCTTGGAAGATCCGTAAATGGTGGTGAAATCCAGCTGCTGCTCGTTTGCCCCCAGGTTAAAGAATAATTCAAATACCGCATCATGCACCTCGTCGGGGCGGCAATTTTCTTTGTCCACCTTGTTGATGACCACAATAGGGTGCAAACCCAGTTCCAAGGCCTTGGTCAGTACAAATCGAGTCTGGGGCATAGGTCCTTCGAAGGCATCCACTAACAAGAGAACCCCGTCCGCCATTTTGAGGACGCGCTCCACCTCCCCACCAAAATCCGCGTGACCAGGGGTATCAATGATATTGATTTTGACGCCTTGATATTCCACCGAGACGTTTTTGGAGAAAATAGTGATCCCCCGCTCCCTCTCCAGGTCGTTATTATCCAAAATCAGCTCACCAACCTCTTGATGAGGCTTGAATAGGCGCGTGAATTGCATGATTTTGTCCACCATGGTGGTTTTGCCGTGGTCAAC
>SXGR01653645.1_pt1 | contig 56321 bp, 40 predicted proteins | sample 3174711 | NCBI WGS metagenome assembly SXGR01 (sample SAMN11356860, study PRJNA531348) | freshwater metagenome | isolation source: freshwater sample F1-60 | place: China: Fuxian Lake, Yuxi | collected 2017-12-25 | reverse complement strand
GAATCATGGGATTCCTGTTCCCCCCCGAAGTCCCCTCTGGCCCATGCGAGAGCGAGTTGATCTGAAGAGCCCGGTGCGGGAAAACCGCCCGCCGGGATCTGTGCGGGGGGCGCCGGGCAACCGGCGTCCCTACCGCGACACCGACACCTACATTGGTGCCATCGAACGTGTCGAACTCGCTGGCGGCGATGGTAACAACACACTTGATGCCTCCGCATTCACCACCGGAACTGTGAAGCTCGACGGAGGCGCGGGCGACGATTTGCTCATCGGCACAACAGGCGCCGATACGCTCATCGGCGGCGCTGGCGATGACACGCTTCGCGGCGGAGCTGGCGATGACGCCTACTTGTTCAGCGCGGACAGCTCTCTCTTCACTGATTTCGGCGATGATATCACCGAATCACTTGCAGGCGGCTTGGATACGCTTGATTTCTCCAGCACGCTGGTTGTCGGTGTTGCCGTCGATCTTGGCACAACGGCTCTCCAGACGGTGAACTCGAATCTCGATCTGACGTTGAGCGGTGTCGGCGTGATCGAGAATGTCAGAGGCGGTCGCGGCAACGACACGCTCATTGGAAACGCGCTTGTGAACAAGATCGAAGGCATGCAGGGCTCTGATGTTCTCACAGGTCGGACAGGCAACGACATCCTCGATGGTGGTCCTGGCGTGGATCGGGTGCTGGAAGAGCGCAACCTTAGCTTGGTGTTGAGCGACGTTTCGCTTGCGTTCGGTGGCGGAGAGGTTGATGGACTCGTGGGAATCGAGACCGCAACCCTGATCGGTGGTGTCAGCGACAATTCAATCAACGCGAGCGGGTTCACCGGGCAGGCCACGCTCGATGGCCGGGGCGGGGATGACTTCCTCCTTGGCGGTGCCGGTGCGGACACCCTGATCGGTGGAGCGAATAATGACATCCTTAACGGCGGCAACGGTGACGACACCTACGTCTTTGATGCCGATAGCGGTATCGGCTCTGACAATGTGTTGGAAGCACCCGGTGGCGGAATCGATACCCTGGATTACTCCAGCACGGAAACCGCCGTTGTCACCACGAGTCTTGCGCTCACTGTTGCCCAGCCTGCCGCGCGAACGCCCGCGCCCGCTTTTCTGCTTCGCCACACTCTGACGCTTGCCAGTGGGAGCGCGATCGAGAATCTAAAAGGCGGGGCTTTGAACGACGCTCTGGCTGGGAACAGCCTGGCCAACCGCATCGAGGGTAACGCAGGTAATGACGCGCTTGCCGGTGCGGCTGGTGACGACTGGCTGCAAGGAGGAATGGGTGACGATGTTTATTTCTTCGACGCCGACGGACCGCTGGGGCTCGATCATATCTGGGAGGATGTCGGGAATGGCGGCAACGACACGCTGAATTTCCTGCTCACCAGCTCGCCTGTCAGCGTTGATCTTGGCGAGGGCGATGTGCAGGTGGTCAATGGAAATCTCCAACTCCGTTTGATTGCCTGTCACGGCATCGAGAACGTCACCGGCGGCACTGGCAAGGACATTCTGACCGGCAACTCACTCGCCAACCAGTTTGCCGGCGGGGCTGGAAATGACACCTTCACAGGGGAGGGTGGCGATGACACCTACAGTTTTGATGCAGACCTGCCGCTTGGCTCAGACGCGGTCAACGAAGCGCCCGACGTCGAGGGCGGGATTGACACGCTCGATTTCTCATCAACCACCGGCGGTCCGATCATTGTGAATCTTGCGGATGGCACTCCGCCTTCACAGGTCGTGAACGGAAACCTGGAACTTCAACTTTCATCGGGCGTTTCCGTGGAAAACGTCATGGGTGGCAGGGCAGGCAACACGATCACCGGCAACCTGCTCGACAATCACCTGGTGGGAGGTCCGGGAGCGGACGTCATCGGCGGGGTAGCGGGCGATGACATTCTCGAAGGCCGCGGCGGAAACGATCTGCTCAATGGCGGCCCGGGCGATGACACCTACAGGTTCAATGCAGGTGTGGAAACAGGCACCACCACGATTGTTGAACTGCCGGTCAATGGTGGCATTGACACGCTCGATTTCTCCCCGACCACGACGACGGGTGTCACGATCAGTCTCGCCAATCCTGCCGCGCAGCAGGTGAAACCCGGCCTCTTCATTAATTTGATCGCCGCCGACCGCATCGAGAACGTCATCGGCGGTTCGGGCGACGACGTCCTTCAAGGCAACGCGCTCGAGAATCACCTGGCGGGCGGTCCGGGCAACGATCGTTACATCTTCGACGCCGACACCGATCTTGGGAGCGATGTGATTCTTGAAGCGGGTGACGCTTCCGGCGGGATCGACACGCTCGACTTCAGTGCCACAACCGGGTTCCCGATTGAAGTCGATCTTTCCGCCACGGCGCGGCAGACGGTCGTTCTGAACACCGCACCCGATCCGGACGTGATCTTCCTCGCGCTCGAACTCCGCAATGCCAACTCGATTGAGAATGCGATCGGTGGAGCGTTGAATGACCTGATCGTCGGTAATGATCTCGACAACCTGTTCATCGGCGGGCCGGGAGTTGACAAGCTCAAAGGCGGCGAGGGGAACGACACAGTTGCCGAAGTTCGCGACGAGGATTTCCTCCTGACCAACACGACGCTGAAGATTGGTGTTGAAACCGATTCGATCACCAGCATCGAGGCAGCATTCTTTTCGGGTGGTGCGTCGGCGAACGTCATCGACACGAGTGCATTCACGCTCGGTCCCGTGACTCTGTCCGGCGGCGACGGAAACGACACGCTTCGCGGAGGGACTTCGGCGCTCGACCGTGTCGTCGCCTTGAAGGACTCCAACATGGTTTTGAGCAACGGAACGCTCAAGATCGGCCTGGAAACCGACACCATCAGCGGCATCGAAACCGCAACACTTGCGGGTGGCGCTGGTCCAAACATTCTTGACGCGGCGGCGTTCACGCTCGGACCTGTCAGGCTGGTCGGTGGCGACGGCGGCGACACTCTCCGCGGCGGATCCGGCAATGATGCACTCACAGGAGGGCAGGGGAACGACGTGTTGAACGGCGGTCCGGCCGGGGTGGACCGCGTGGTTGAAACTCGTGACGCCGATATCGTGCTGAACGATGGTGCGCTCCACGTTGGCGCCGAGACTGACACGCTTCTTTCAATTGAATCCGCCGAACTCACGGGTGGCGAGAATGACGATTTGCTGGACGCTTCAGCCTTCACCATCGGTGGCGTGACGCTCAATGGAGCTGGTGGCAACGATACTTTGAAGGGGGGGATTCGCGGTGACATTCTGAACGGCGGTTCGGGTGATGATACACTTGCGGGCGGCAAAGGTGATGACAGCTATTTGTTCGGCGCTGATTGGGGGATCGATCTGATTGCCGAAGCCGTCGCCGAAGGGAGCGATCAAATCAGCTTCGCAGACAGCGAGGCGGGAGTGGCCGTGACGATCAACGCTGGACTGGCGGTCACCGATGGTAACAACCAGGCAACGCACGTTGGGGAAAACATCGAGAAGATTGTCGGAAGCGCGGGCAGCGATAGTTTCAACATCACTCCTTCCGTGGCGCTCACGCTGGAGCTTGATGGCGGCGGCGGGACCGAGGACGTGCTGAATTACGACGCTCTCGGGCTGGCTACCACACAAACCCAAACAAAATTGTCAACATTGGGCCACAAGACAGTGTTCTTCGGCGGTTTTGAAACGATCAACGTTCTGAACTCGAGCGGGCTGACGTTAGGAAGCCTGGTGAGTCAATTGAACCTTCTTGGCGGGCTTGGGAAAGCCAGCCAAGCCACCAGTCATCCGTGGAGTGTTGCTGCTGATAGGTCTGCAACCAGATGGCTGTTGCGCTCCGTATCTGCCGATCCCAGCGCCATGTCGATCTATGAGGAATAACTTTCTACATAGACTCCTTCGCCATCTGCTTGTGGTGAACTTGTCAATTCTGGCCCTGCGGGCGGCTGACGCTCCTGCAGCGCGCCCCAGTTCCACCGTGCCGCCTCCGACGACCGCGGGGAGTGTTGATTTCGGCGATGCTCCTGATTCCCCGTATCCCACAACGTTGAAGAACAACGGAGCGCGCCACGGAGTAGTTCAGGGATTTGTCCTCGGTCGCCGTATCGATCCGGAGACCGATGGTCAGCCGCAAGCGGACGCGCTGGGCGATGACACATTGCCGACAGGCGCGGCGGACGACGAAGATGGTGTCGTATTTTCTTCGTCGCTCGTGCCGGGACAGGCCGCGACGCTTGTTGTGACGGTTCTGGGGCAAGGATTGCTCAACGCGTGGGTGGACTTCAATGGCAATGGCAGTTGGGCCGACGAGGGGGAGCGTGTATTCAACGACCTTTCGCTTGCGACAGGAGCACACACGCTGAGTTTTCAAGTGCCTGCTTCCGCCAAACAGGGACGCGCTTTCGCTCGATTTCGGTGGAGCCACGAACCGAAGCTTTCGTTCGCTGGCGCGGCAAAGGATGGCGAGGTCGAGGATTACAGCGTGAACATCGAATCCGATTTGCTCGATTTCGGGGACGCACCTGAGACAGAGAATGGCGGCTTTCCGACGACAATCGCGCGGAATGGAGCGCGGCATCATATCCTGAAAGGTTTTCACCTTGGGCGAATTGAAGATGGAGAGCCGAACGGCCAGCCAAACGCAGCGGCGAGCGGCGACGACGCGGGCGGCAGTTCCGACGACGAGGACGGTGTGCGATTCCTCTCCGCGCTGACGCCAGGAACCATGGCGCAGGTGGAGATCCGCACAACGGCGAGCGGGAGGATCGATGCGTGGGTTGATTTCAACCGGAACCTCAGTTGGGCCGAGGCTCCAGAGCGGATCTTCAATGGGCAGGCCGTGGCGGCCGGCGTGAACGTGCTGAGTTTTCCAGTTCCTGCGACCGCTCAACCGGGCTCGGCGTTCGCCCGGTTCCGTTTCAGCCGCGAAGGTAAATTGAATTTTGATGGCGCCGGTGGAGTTGGGGAGGTTGAAGACCACATTGCCCGGATCGAGAAAGCGGGCAGATGCGACCTTGGCTGCGAAGGGAGGGATTTCTGGCTGACGTTCCCTGGGAATTATGCGCCGGATCCGGCGAACCCGGTGAAACCGAGCTTCTGGGTGCTCGGCAATCCGGGCACGAAAGTGACGGTTGAGATTCCGGGGACCGGCTTCAATGTGAACGTGGTCATTCCAGCCGCCGGTTTTGCCAATATCAATCTGCCCAAGGAAGCCGACCTGGGCGACAAGAGCGACTTCATCGATGACAAGGGGATCCACGTCACATCGACCGAGCCGGTGGGGATTCACGGGATGAGCAAGGTTCAGTTTTCGAGCGATGGCTACCTGGCGTTGCCGACGGAGGTGTTGGGCACGGAGTATTTTGTGATGGCCTATGGCAATGAGCAGGCAGGTGTGCCGGAACTGGACGGGACGCAATTCGCCATCGTCGCCACGGAGCCTGATACGACGGTGATCGTCGTTCCGAGTGCGGTGACTGGCACGCATGCCGCGGGAGTTCCTTTCCCTGTGCTGCTGGGCGCGGGCGAGACGTATCAGCTCCGTGCCGCGGGTGTCGGAGCGGACCTCACGGGAACCCATTTGCTCTCGGACAAACCAATCGCTGTTTTCGGTGGCCATGCTTGTGCGAACATCCGATCTGCTAGTTCGGCATTTTGCGATTACGTCGTCGAACAACTTCCGCCGGTGAACCGCTGGGCATCCGAGTTCTACATGCGGCGGCTGGCGACTCGGTCGAAGGGGGACACGCTTCGGGTTCTGGCGGGTCAAGACAACACGGTTGTTTCGGTCAACGGCGTGCCTGTTGCGAACCTGAATGCGGGACATTTTTACGAAAGCGTCCGTCCGGCGGCGGCGGCGCTGAACGGCACACAGATCACAACCAGCCGCCCGGCCCTTGTGGCGCAGTACTCGAACAGCTCGGACTTCGACGCTGTGGCAAACAGCGATCCCTTCATGTCGCTCGTACCAGGAAGGCCGCTGTTTGTTCCGCAGCAGAAGATCCTTGTGCCGACCCTCGGGTTTCTCACGCACCATATCAACGTGATTGCGCCGACCGCCTTTGTGGGCAGCGTCCTGCTCGATGGTGTGGCGATGGGCGGGTTCACCCCGATTGCCGGGACCGCCTATTCAGAGGCGACGAAGGTTGTGGCCACCGGCGTTCACAATCTCACTGCGGCCCAACCCGTCGGCGTCACCCTTTACGGATGGAACAAATACGAATCGTATGGCTGGCCCACTTGTCTCTTTTTTGGCGACACGACGCCTCCAACGGTGAATTGCCCACCGCCTGCGGTTGTGACCTTGAGCGCGAACCTGACAGGCTTGCAGGTTTGCAAGGCTCCGGTTCCGGATTTTCGATCCAAAGTGACATTTACTGATAACTGCCCCGGGCCCCTAAGTGCAGTTGGAGGAGTGGGCGGTGTGGTGACTCAGGATCCGCCACCCGGCACGCTCGTTGGTCCTGGCGTGCATGAGGTCGTGTGCAGTGTCGCCGACTCTCGCGGGAACGTCGGGATGTGCGCGACTACTTTTACAGTGATCGATCCGATCTCCGATCCGGATGCCGTGCCGGTCCTGCATTGCCCACAGGACATCCTGGTGAAGTGCGCTGACGACGACGGTGCCATCGTCGATTTCAAAGCATTTGCGACAATTGATTGCGAGGAAGTGCCGCTCGATTGTGTGCCGCCGCCGAACAGCCTTTTCCCCGTCGGAACCACGACGGTGATCGGCACGTTGCCGGGCTCAACGCCGCCTTTGATGTGCGCATTCAAAGTCACCGTGACCTGCGGTCAGATCAGCCTGACGCCTGTCCCCAATAATTCGCAATTCACCATGTCGTGGTCGGGCGGCGGCGCTCTCCAGGCCGCGGACAGCCCCGGCGGTCCGTGGGTGGATGTCCCGGTGGGCGGCAAGGCGGTCACAATCCGTACATCGGAGTCGAAGCAACGATTTTACCGGATCAAATAGGAGAATTCAGCCGAGTCGTGAACAAGCTCAAGTCAACGCTCTGGATCAGGATTGCCGCGGCGGCCAGAATGGCGGCGACAGATCTGTGCGGCGTTGCCGCGGTTGCCGTGCTCTTGCAGGCGTGGAATGTCCAGGCTCAGATTCGCAACACTGCGCCGACCATCTCGACAATCGCCAGCCAGAACGTTGACGAGGACAAAGTGGCCGGGCCGGTTGATTTCACTGTCAACGATCTTGAGACTTCTCCTGATCTGCTCACCGTGACCGCTTCCTCTGACAACACGACACTGGTTCCTTCCGGGGCGATCTCTCTCGGCGGCAGAGGAAGAGCGCGGACCGTTACCGTGACTCCCGCCGCGAATCAGTCTGGCTCCGCGCTGATCGTGTTGACGGTCAGTGATGGCTCGTTGAGCGCCATCACGCGCTTCACTCTGAGAGTCAATGCAGTGAACGATCCCCCAACGGCCTCGAGCATTGCCACTCAGGTGATCGATGAGGATTCATCAACAGGAGCCATTTCATTCATCATCGGGGATATCGATTCTTCGCTCACATCGCTCTCAGTGAGTGCAAGCGCCGCAGACAAGACACTCGTTCCCGATACCGGCATCGCTCTGGGTGTGGGAGCGACGTCTCCAGCATCCAGAACCATCACGGTGACTCCGGCAGGAAATCAAAATGGCCAGACCACGATCACCATTACCGTTTCGGACGGACAAGCCAGCGCCACGAGCTCCTTCACGTTGATCGTCAACTCTGTGAACGACCGCCCCACGATCAACCGATTGACCACACTCACGATCAACGAGGACGCGGGCGCACAGTCTGTGCCCTTGTCCGGCATTTCCGCCGGCCCCAGCAACGAGAGTCAGACGCTCTCCATTAACGCCACTTCGAGCAACACGAGCTTGATTCCCAATCCGAGCGTGAACTACAGCAGTCCGAGTGCAACGGGCAGCCTGAGCTTCGCACCTGTGGCGAACGCGAATGGGAGCGCGGTGATCACGGTGACAGTCGATGACGGCGGCGCGGCGAACAACACGGCGAGCGTGTCGTTCACTGTGGTGGTTACTCCAGTGGATGACCCGCCGACACTCGACGCGATTGGAAATTTGACGATCAGTGAGAATGCCGGAACCCAGACGGTGAACCTGACGGGGATCAACTCTGGTGCGAGCAACGAGAGCCAGACGCTCACTGTCACAGCAACATCGGACAACACCGGGTTGATTCCCAATCCGAGCGTGAGTTACACGAGCCAGAACGCGACCGGGAGCCTGAGTTTTGCGCCAGCATCAAACGCGAACGGCTCGGCCAACATCACGGTGTCGGTGAGCGATGGTGGAAGCAATCCACCGGCAAGCCGGACATTTACGGTGACGGTGAGTTCAGTGAACAACCCGCCCACGATCAACCGGCTGCCGACGCTCACAATCAGCGAAGATGCCGGGACGCAGGCGGTGGCGCTGTCTGGAATCAGTTAGGGAGCGGGCAACGAGAGCCAGACGCTCACCGTCACGGCTGCATCGGGCAACATGTCGCTCATTCCCAATCCCAGCGTGAACTACAGCAGTCCGAGTGCAACGGGCAGCCTGAGTTTCGCACCCGTGGCGAACGCGAATGGGAGCGCGGTGATCACGGTGACAGTCAATGATGGCGGCGCGGCGAACAACACGGCGAGCGTGTCGTTCACTGTGGTGGTTACTCCAGTGGATGACCCGCCGACGCTCGACGCGATCTCCAGCCTGACGATCAACGAAGATGCCGGGACGCAGACGGTGAATCTGACGGGGATCACCTCCGGCGCGAGCAATGAGAGTCAGACGCTGGTTGTGACCGCCACATCGGACAACACCGGGTTGATTCCCAATCCTGGCGTGAACTACAGCAGTCCTGGTGCGGCCGGCAGCCTGAGTTTCGCGCCAGCACCAAACGCGAACGGCTCGGCCAACATCAGTGTAAGCGTCAGCGATGGCTCGAACACGACAGCCACTCGGAGCTTCACGGTGACAGTCACTCCGGTGAACGATCCTCCCACGGTCAACTCGCTCTCGAACCTTACAATCAACGAGGATGCCGGAACTCAAACGGTGGGGCTGTCCGGGATCAGTTCAGGAGCGAGCAACGAGAGCCAGACACTCGTCGTCACGGCGACATCGGACAACACGGGGTTAATTCCCAATCCCAGCGTGAGCTACACGAGTCCGAATACGACGGGTTCATTGGGTTTCGCGCCTGTGTCGAACGCCAACGGAGCGGCGACGATCACGGTGACGGTGAATGACGGCGCCTCCCCTAACAGCACGGCAAGCACGACCTTCACTGTAACGGTTGCTCCCGTGAATGATCCTGCGACGATATCTGACATTCCGAACCAGGCGGTCGATCAGGGATCAAGTCTCAGCCCGGTGGCGTTCGCAGTGAATGACATCGACAATCAGGCCGCATCGTTGACTGTGAGTGCGAAATCGTCAGACCAGAACTTGGTTCCCGACGGCGCCATTTCTCTTGGTGGTTCAGGCGTGAACAGAACCATCGCCATCCAGCCGGCCTCCGGGCAAAGCGGAGTTGCGACGATTTCCGTCTCCGTGAGCGACGGTTCCGCTTCGGCAACAGACACGTTTGTTTTCACCGTGAACAGGAAGGGCTCACCGCCGACGATCGTCAATCATCCCGCGAGCCAGACCGTGGATGAGGGAGCCGACGTAGTTCTGAAGGTGGACGCGGCGGGCGATCCTCCGTTGGCTTTCCAATGGAGATTCAATCAGAGGGCGCTGCCGGGTGAAACGGGTGCAGCGTTGCTTCTGCCTGCGGTCCAAGCCAGCCGGGCAGGGAACTATGACGTGGTTGTGAGCAATCAAAACGGCGCTGTCATCAGTAATCCGGCGAGGCTCACGGTTCAGTTGATCCAATTCGATTTTGGCGATGTGCCTGACCCGACCTTCCCGACCACGCTCAAAAACAACGGTGCCCGGCATCGGATTGTGAAGGATGTTTTCCTTGGAAAGCTCATAGACGCCGAACCGGACGGGAAACCAAGCGCTGATGCGCTCGGCGATGATGGAGCGTCGCCCACCGTTCTCGACGACGAAGATGGAGTCCGCTTCCTGACGCCGCTGAATGCCGGTGAAACTGTGAAGATCGAAGTCGTGGCATCCGTATCCGGGAGATTGGACGCCTGGCTTGATTTCAATGGCAATGGATCGTGGGTTGAAACAAACGAGCGGGTTTTTGCCGGACAATCTCTCGTGCCCGGTGTGAACACGATTTCTTTCAACGTTCCGGCGGGTGCGAAAGGAGGGGACACATTTGCCCGGTTTCGTTTCAGCCGTGAGGGGGTAAAGAGTTTCGATGGCTCCGCGCCGGACGGCGAGGTCGAGGATTACAGGGTTGCCATCAGTGCGCAGTTGTTCGACTTCGGCGACGCTCCGGAATTCCCGGCCGGACTTGCGGTGAGCGGTTATCCGACAACACTCTCGCGAAATGGCGCGCGACATGTCATCGACCCGAAATTTGTTCTCGGCAAATTGATCGACGGCGAGCCTGACGGCCAGCCCAGCCTGGACGCACTCGGCGCCGCCGCCGCATCCACCGCTGTCCCGGACGATGAGGATGGGGTGATCTTCTCCGGGGCGCTGAACACTGGCACGACAGCGACCGTGATTGTCACCGCCTCCCAAAGCGGTCGTCTGGACGCGTGGATGGATTTCAACGCGAACTTTTCATGGGCGGATGCGGGTGAGAAGATTTTCACCAGTCAGGCACTTGTGGCAGGCGCAAACACCCTGACGTTCCCGGTTCCCGCCTCTGCAAAGGCGGTTGAGACTTACGCGCGGTTCCGTTTCAGCAGGGAAGGAGGATTGAGCTTCGACGGCTTGGCTCCTGTTGGCGAGGTCGAGGATTACAAGGTGACGATCAGTGGCTCGTTGCTGGATTTTGGCGACGCGCCGCAGCTGCAATCCGACATGCTCGCGGGAGGTTATCCGACAACGCTGTCGAGGAATGGCGCGCGGCATGCCATCGACCCGAAATTTGTTCTCGGCAAACTGATCGACGGCGAGCCAGACGGAAAGCCTGGCTCTGACGCCCTGGGTGACGATGGCGCATCCTCTTCTATTTCAGACGACGAAGACGGAGTGGTCTTCCCAGGGCCGCTGAACTCTGGCGCGATTGCGACCGTGGTTGTTACAGCATCCCAAAGCGGACGCCTGGACGCGTGGGTGGATTTCAACGCGAACTTTTCGTGGGCGGACGCAGGTGAAAAGATTTTCACCAGCCAGGCGTTGGTGGCAGGCGCAAACACCCTGACATTCCCGGTTCCCGCTTCGGCAAAAGCAGGTGAGACGTATGCACGATTCCGGTTCAGTCGTGAAGGAGGTCTGAATTTTGACGGTTTGGCACCCATTGGCGAAGTCGAGGACTACAAGGTCGCGATCAGCGGCCAGTTGCTGGACTTCGGCGATGCGCCTCAGCTTCTATCCGATCTGCTCTCGGGCGGTTATCCGACGACCCTCTCGCGGAACGGCGCCCGTCACGGCATCAACCCGAATTTTTTCCTCGGCAAGTTGATTGACGGTGAATTGGATGGGCAGCCTGATCCTGCCGCGCTTGGTGACGATGGCGTTGATCCGGCTTTGGATGACGAGGATGGGGTCCGGTTTCTGACTCCCCTCATGCCCGGAGGCGAGGCAAGCATTGAAGTCATTGCCAGCACCACCGGTCGTCTGGACGCGTGGATCGATTTCAACGCGAATTTTTCTTGGGCCGATCCTGAAGATCGCATTTTCACAAACCAGGCACTCGTGCCCGGGGTGAACGTCCTCAAGTTCATGGTTCCTCTTCGGGTGAAACCGGGCGTCACCTTCGCGCGATTCCGCTTCAGCCGCGAGGGCGGTCTCGATTTCACCGGCTTTTCGCCCATCGGCGAGGTGGAGGATTACCGCGTCGAGATCGAGCGTGGGGAGAATTGCGACCTGACCTGCGCGGGCACCGATTTCTGGCTGACGTTTCCCGGGAATTACGCTCCCGATCCGGCGAATCCGGTGAGGCCAGAGTTGTCCGTGGTGGGGAATCCAGGGACATCGGTGACGGTGCAGATAGCCGGTTTGAAATTCCAAAAGGCCGTCACGATTCCCGCAGTGGGTTGCGTGACGATCCTCTTGCCGGAGGACGCGGATCTCGGTGATGCCAATGATTTGATCGAGAAGAAGGGCATTCACCTCATCGCGAGCCAGCCAGTCAGTGTTCATGGCTTGAGCAAGGTGAAGTACACGTCCGACGGGTTCCTTGCCATCCAGACAGAGGCGCTCGGTTTGGATTATATCATCCAGAGTTTTTCCAATTCCAATTCGCCACAGCCAGAATTGAATGGCACACAATTCGCCCTTGTCGCCACCGAGAATGACACCACGGTCACGATCATTCCGTCCGTGGTGACTCAAGGATACGATTCAGGATTTCCTTACGTCATCAAGTTGCAGCAGGGCGAAACCTACCAACTGCGGAACCTGAACGGCCCACCGCAGGATCTTTCCGGCACGCTGATCTCGGCGGACAAGCCGGTCGCCGCCTTTGGCGGTCATGCCTGCGCGAACATCCAGTCCACTTCACGCTCCTTCTGTGATTACCTTGTTGAACAACTGATCCCAACCAAACGCTGGGGCACCGAGTACTTCACCTTTCCTCTCAAGACACGCTCGAAGGGCGACACGATTCGAGTTCTTGCGGCGGCAGACGACACCCAGGTCTTCATCAATGGCTTCAATGTGGCGACTCTTGACCGTGGCAGGATGTTCCAAATCGTTCTCGGGTTTGGCGTGCGTATCACGGCGAACGGTCCGATTCACGTCACGCAGTACGCGAACAGCTCTGACTTCGATCTCGTCAAGCAGTCCGATCCCTTCATGATGCAACTGCCGCATCGGGCACTCTTCAACACGCAGTATCGGTTCTGTGCGCCGGAAAGCGGATTTGCTTCGCACTTCATCAACGTGATCGCCCCGAGCGCGACCGCCAGCGCCGGACTGGTGCAAATGGACGGCGCGCCAATTCCGCCTGGATTCTTCTCCGCGATCGGCTTGAGCGGCTTTTCTGGCGCAAGCGTTCCTGTCACGCCCGGCGTTCACAGTGTTCTCTCGCCCCAGCCGGTCGGGCTCACCCAGTACGGCTGGTCCGATTACGAATCCTACGGCTGGCCCGTCTGCTTCTCCTTTGGCGACACCACTCCGCCTGTTGTGAAGTGCCCCGACTCAATTACGGTGGATTTGAACAAGACACCTTTGAGTGTTGGAGGGGTGCCTTGCAAAACCCCGGTGCCCGATCTGCGGCAGAAGGTGACCTACACCGACAACTGCCCGCAGTCTTCGGCCGCCGGGACTGCAGGCATCGCATCGGTGAACCAGGAGCCGCCACCGGGAACGCTCGTCGGACCGGGCCAGCATGACATCGTTCTCAGCGTCACCGATGGCCGTGGCAATACAGGTTCGTGTGTGACGAAATTCATCGTCATCGGCCCGCCGCCCGATCCCAATGCAAAACCGGTGGTTCATTGTCCGCAGGACATCGTTGTCCCGTGCATTGATGACAATGGAGCATTTGTGGATTTCAAGGCATTCGTCAGCATCGGCTGCGAGGAGTTGCCGATGGAATGCAACCCACCACCGGGATTGTTCCCGGTGGGCAAGACCCAGGTGACCTGTGTTTACAAAGGCTCATCCACGCCGCTGATCTGCTCGTTCAGCGTGACGGTAAACTGCGCTAAAATCTCGCTGACCCCGGTCGGAAACACGCTCACCATTTCCTGGCCGCCGTCGCAAAAACTACAGGTCTCCGACAGCCTATTGGGGCCGTGGACAGATGTGCCGGCTGGCGCACCGACCCTGAACGTCAACACCGGCGATGGATCTCAGAAGTTCTACCGCATTCGTCCGTGAGATGGCGGAGAGTCGCTTCGGTGAGACACCGCTTCAGGGTGGGCGCGATAAAGGTGTCGGTCCGCTCAAGACGGTCAGGAGCGCGGACAAGGATGTCTGGACTCTACACGAACCACGGCGCAAGGAGCGCGGACTTTAGTCCGCAGGAAGCATCGGAGTGGAAGAGTGCTCTGTCCTCAGCCAATGCGTCTCACAAGGCGAACGTTCCGGCAGCATGAATTCCGCGCCCCGGCACCATGCCCGGCCACGCCTGGTCTTGAGGTCTTCTCGGCACGGACAACTTCGAAGGCACCGGTTTCGAGGCCGTCTCCCATTTCCAGGAATTGACGCCGATGCAGTTCAGAGCATACGATCCGTGCATGGACATCAGGGAGGCGAAATCCATTTTCTGTTCGCAACCCGTCAGGAAATGCCTGATTGGCCTGCTGGCTGGCTTGAGGTGTCTGTCGGCGGGCGCGACCGATTCCCCCATCCTGGCAAACCTCTCCTTCGATGAACTTTCCAAGATCGAGATCATCTCTGTCTCCCGGCGCGGGGAGAAACTCTCGGAGGCTGCCGCGGCGGTTCACGTGATCACGGGCGAAGATCTGCGGCGTTCAGGGGTTACGAGTCTTCCAGAAGCGTTGAGGCTGGCCCCCGGCGTGGATGTGGCCCGCATCAACTCGCAACGCCATGCCGTCAGCGTTCGAGGGTTCAACGGTGAGTTCGCGAACAAGTTTCTGGTGCTGCAGGACGGACGTTCGCTTTACACGCCGCAGTTTGGTGGGACGTTCTGGGACGCGCAGGATGTGCTGTTTGAAGACGTGGAACGCATCGAAGTCGTGCGCGGCCCCGGTGGCACCGCATGGGGTGTGAATGCGGTGAATGGCGTCATCAACATCCTGACCAAGGATGCCCGCGATACCCAGGGCAGCCTTGTTACCGGCGGTGGCGGCACCAGCGAGCGCGGCTTCGGTGCCGTGCGTCAAGGTGGAAAACTGAATGAGCACACCTTTTACCGGGTTTATGCCAAGGCGTTTTACCGAGGGGATACTCTCCTGGCCAATGGTTCTGACGCGGGCGACGACTGGTCCCAGGCACGCGCTGGATTCCGGGTGGACTCCCATCCCAATGATGCGGACCATCTGACAGTGCAGGGGGATTTCTTTGGTGGTGAACTGCTCCAGTACACTGGTGGCGCACGAGATCTGTTCACCACGCTGGGAGGAAACCTGATGGGGCGATGGGGTCATGCGTTCTCCGAGGAGTCGGATGTCAACGTTCAGGTTTACTATGACGCGGTGAGGCGCGATTCCAAACCTGCTACCGCGAATACGGACACCGGTGATATTGAGGCCAGCCACCGGTTCGCGCTCGGCTCACGACAGCAGATCAACTGGGGCCTGCATTACCGGTATCTCGTCAACGAAGCCAGGGGCCGTATCGGGCATAATTACGACCCGATTCGCCGTGGAATTCAACAGGCGTCATTGTTTGTCGAGGACCAGGTCACGCTGGTGCCGGAGCGTCTTCGCTTCTCCGCCGGAACCAAGCTGGAGTACAACACGTTTTCCGAATGGGATCTTTTGCCGAACGCAAGACTCACGTTCACGCCCACGGCCCGGCAGACACTTTGGGCGGCGGTTTCGCGCGGGTTGCAATTGCCGGGAATTGCCGATCGGGATCTGACCATCGACGCTCCTGGTGCGGTGGCGTTCCGAAGCATCCCAACCCGGGACCGTCCTCTGACCGAATTGATCGCGTACGAGGCAGGATATCGTTCCCGTCTGGCTGAGTCGCTCACTTTGGATCTGGCGGCCTTCTACAATGAGTATGACAAACTTTCCACCGCCGAGTCCGTTCGGCTTGCGTTGCCACCCACGGTGGTTGTTACTCCGTCAAACCGGATGAACGGCGAATCCTATGGTGTCGAAGGTTCGGTGCTGTGGCAGGCGGCCGAGTGGTGGCGGTGGCGGGCCAATTACAGCGTGTTATTCCTGCGGCTCCATCTTGAACCCGGCACAACGGATACCGCTTCAGTGCGCCAGGAGGGACAAAGCCCGCAGCAGCAGTTCATGCTCTGGTCCTCGATGAACCTGGGCAATAAATGGGAGTTCGATTCAATTCTGCGATTCGTGGACAGCCTTCCAGCATTTGGCATCGATCAATACATGAGCCTGGATCTCCGGCTCGCCTTTCATCCACGGCCCAATCTGGAGTTAGCGATAGTCGGCCAGAATCTCCTCGACAACCAGCGGCTGGAATTCAATCGCAGCCCCGGGTTTCCGGCGCGGACAGAGGTGGCGCGCGGTGTTTACGGGAAGGTGACCTGGAAATTCTGAGCGCGAATTCCTTGCTGATCTACAGCACCGGCCCGATCTGCCACGGAGCAAACTCTTCATCGCCTATCCCCGCGAGTTCGCTCTTGGTTCTTTCTCCGTTTGCGACGGCGATGATTTTCTCGAAGATCCTCATGCCCACTTCAGAGACTGTTTCCGTCCCATCCAAGATTGTGCCGGCGTTGATGTCCATGTCGTCCTGCATCCAGTTGTAGAGCGGCGTGTTGGTGGCGACTTTGATGCAGGGCGCGGGTTTGCAGCCATAAACACTGCCACGGCCTGTGGTGAAGACACCGACATTGCAACCGCCCGCGACCAACCCCGTCATGCTCACGGGATCGTACCCTGGCGTGTCCATGAAACTGAAACCAGGCGTCGAGATTTGCTCCGCGTAATTGTAAACGGCAGCCAGAGGCGCCTGGCCGCCTTTGGCCACGGCTCCGAGGCTCTTCTCATAGATGGTGGTCAGTCCGCCTTCCTTGTTTCCGACGGACGGATTGTTGTCGATTGAGTCGTTGAAGAGGCGAACATAATTCTCCCACCAGCGGATGAGCGACACGAGCTTCTCCCCGACTTCCCGTGTGACCGCACGACGCGTGAGCAGGTGTTCGGCACCGTAAATCTCGGGGGTCTCTGCCAGGACGGATGCGCCGCCATGACGGACAAGTTCATCGGAAGCGACACCCAAAGCCGGGTTGGCGGTGATGCCGCTGTTGCCATCCGATCCGCCACAATTCATTGCGAGAATCAGCTTGCTCAATGGATGAGGCGAGCGAGTGAGAGCGCCGGCGAAGGGCAGCATCTTCGTGATGGCAGACACGCCAGCTTCAACTGTCTTGGCGATGCCGCCCGTGCCTTGGATGGTCATCAAGGCGGGAGCGATTTCTCCTGGCTTGAGTTGATCCAGTTTTTCAGCGCGGGCGAGGGCCTGGATCTGATTCGTTTCGCATCCAAGTCCGATCAGGACGTAACCGGATATGTTCGGATGCCGGGCGATGCCGGCCAGGATTCGCTGAAGCAAACGCGTGGGTTCATCCGCCGACATGGCGCATCCACCCTTGTGCTTGAAGGCAATCACTCCATCGACGTTTGGAAAATCGCGTTTGAAGTCCGCCGTGCGGAACCGATCCGCGACATACTGCGAGACCGAGGCGGAACAATTGACGCTCGAAATCACGGCTAGATAATTCCTCGTGCCCACCCGGTCTCCTGGACGGGCAAAGCCTTGGAATGTCCTGGCTCGTTCTTTCGGGTAAAGGGGGAACTGACGGGCATCCGCGCAAAATCCATAATCGCGTCCGAAGTCTCGTACGACGACGTTGTGAGTGTGGACCTGATCGCCAGGCGAGATGTTGCCTTTCGCAAATCCGATGATCTGGCCGTATTTCCTTACTGGCTCGCTGTCGGCGATTGGGGCAACCGCTATCTTGTGTCCTGCTGGCACGTCGCGCGTGAGGACGATGCGGGTATCGCCGTCGGTGAGTTCAGCGCCCAGCTTGAGCGCCCGTTTGAGGACGGCAACATTGTCAGACTCATGGAGGCGGAGGGTGGATTGGTTCAGAGAGGTAGCCATAGGGACAAAGAATCTATCGTAATTGAAGTGGATTCGATGATCAGATGTAGCGTTCCTGGTGGATTCCCGGAGGGGCGCTTCTGCCTGGCGTAAAGTCAGACTCCAGATTCACAAAATGGATCGATTTCATTTGCCGACAACCGGGGCAGGGGAAGTGTTCGCAAAGGCGGAAGCGGTGCGTCGGCGAAACTTCTCTTTCACATCGTCGAGAATGGAGTAAGCCACGGGTGTCACGAGCAGTGTGAGCAGGAGCGAGAGCGTCTGGCCTCCGATGACCACGACCGCCACAGCGCGGCGTTCCTCGGCGCCTGGTCCGGCTCCCAGGGCAAGCGGCAGCATCCCCGCGACAAGAGCCAGGGTTGTCATCAGGATCGGCCGCAGGCGGTCGCGATTTCCCTGCATGATGGCTGCGAGCCTGTCCATGCCGGCTTCGCGAAGCTTGTTCATGTGATCGATCTGGAGGATGGCGTTTTTCTTGACGACGCCGAAGAGGACGAGAACCCCCAGCGCTGAATAGAGATTGATGGTGTTTCCCGTCGCCAACAGTGACAGCAATGCGAATGGCACCGAAAGAGGCAACGACAGCAGGATTGTGAAAGGGTGGATGACGCTCTCGAATTGCGACGCCAGGATCAGGTACATGAAAACAACTGACAGCGAGAACGCCCATAAAAACTCCTTGAAGGTTTTCTCGAGTTCACGACCGCGGCCACTCACTTTGGTTGAGTAGGTGGGTGGAAGATTCATCTTCTTGACGGTATCCTGGATGGCTTCAAGGCGGTCTGCGAGAGCGAAGCCGGGTGCCACCGAACCTCGCAGGCCGACCTGACGCTGGCGGTCCAGGCGGTCGATTCGCGAAGCCGTAACGCCGGGGACAATCTGAACGAGGTTGTCGAGGCGCACGAGACCTCCGTTGGCGGATGGGACAAAGAGGCGTGAGATCGTCGTCGGGTCGTTGCGTCCGCCCTCAGCCAGGCGCAATTGCACGTCGTAATCCTCGTTCATCAGTGGATCACGGTAACGCGACACCCGTTGATCTCCGCCCACCATGATTCGAAGCGCGGTTGCGATGTCCTCCGTGTCCACATCAAGCGCCGCGGCGCGGGCGCGGTCGATTTCGACACGAAGCTCAGGCTTGTCCAGGCGTAAGGTGGTGTCGGCATCCAGCACTCCAATGTCAGGAGCTTTCTTGCGTAGGATCTCCGCGTAGCGGGCGAGAGATTCCAGTTCCGGACCGAGGATGGAGAAATCAATGTCGTGATTGCGTCCGCCACCGAGATTTATGGATGACGATGAGCTGCGGACGGAGATTCTCAGATCAGAGAACTTCTTCAGACGATTCCGAATCTCCTGTGTGACGTCGCGTTGAGTGTAATTGCCTTTGAACGCATCCCATGGATGCAGACTCAGAAGCCTCTTCCAGGTAAAAGTTCTTTCTGAGTGAGGCGCCAGGCGCACGTAGAATCCGCCGGAGTTGATCATCCCCGGACCGCCGCCAATCGATGCAAGCACGAGACGAATCGCAGGCATCGAGCGAAGCTCCGACTCGACGGCGCTGAGGGCTTCATTCATCGAAGTGACGCTCGTCCCCTCACGCGCCAGGATTTCAACGTCAAATTCTCCTTCATCGGTATTGCCCGGGGTGAACTCCTGGCGAACGACTTTGTAGAGGGGAATCGAGGACAGGACGATGGCTGTCGCCAGAGACCAGACCGCGAGCCGGTGGCGCATGGACCATCCGAGCAGCGTCATGTAGAACCGTTCGATCCATCCATAAAATCCTTGCCGGGATCGAGCAGACCCGTGGGGCGTGCTTCCGCCGATGTGTTCCTTCCGCAACAACCGGGCGCTCATCATTGGCGTGAGAGTGAAAGACACGAGCATGCTTACCAGGACGGCAACAGCCGCCGTGATCCCGAACTGAAACAGAAATCGTCCTGAGATGCTGGACATGAACGACACCGGGACGAAAATCACGACAAGGCTCAAGGTGGTTGCAAGCACCGCAAAGCCGATTTCAGCCGTCGCCGCCTTTGCCGCCTCGAACGGCGGCATTTTCTTTTCCTCAATAAACCGGAAGATGTTTTCAAGCACGACGATGGCATCATCGATGACAATGCCGACCATGAGCACCAGCGCCAGCATGGTGACGGAGTTCAAAGTGAAACCCAGAGCCCACATTACACCGAAGGTCGAGATGACAGAGGTGGGAATGGCGATTGCCGCGATCAGTGTGGAGCGCCAGCTCCGCATGAACGCAAGCACGACGAGGCTGGCCAGGATGCTGCCGAGGATCAGGTGGACGCTGATTTCGTGCAACGCCTCGTAGATGTATCTTGACTGGTCGCGAATCACCTCGAGTTTCACGTCTGGCGGCAGTTGAGATTTCAACAACGCCATTCGCGCCGTCGTGGCTTCAATTACCGCAACCGTGTTGGCGCCGGACTGACGCCGGATCATCAGCGAAACAGTGGGAACACCATCGAGCCGCGAGACACTGCGACGTTCCTTCTCCCCGTCCTCAGCCGAGCCGAGATCACGAATCCGTATTGGAGAACCGTTGACCGTCGCCACCACGAGATCATTAAAAGCGCGCGAGTCGGTGATGCGGCCCACCGTTCGGAGGGCGTGCTCCCGGAGCGTGCCGGTGACATTCCCGCCGGGCACATTGGCGTTTTGCCGGATGATTGCCTCCCGGACGGCTGTGATCGGAATCTGGTACGCGGCCAGTCTTTCGGCATTGATCCAGACATTGATCGAGCGTTCCGCGCCGCCCATGATCTCGACTTCTCCAACCCCAGAGATGCGTTCGAGCTGCATTTTGACCACCTTGTCCGCGAGCTCCGTGAGTTCCCTTGGGCTGCGATTGCCAGAGATTGCAATCGTCATGATGGGCATCTGGTCGTTGTCGAATTTGGAGACGGAGGGTGGGTCGGCATCCCGCGGCAGATCCCGTGCGATTTGCGCCACGCGATCACGGACATCCTGCGCCGCGTTGTCTATGTCGCGGTTCAGGTTGAACGTCGCGATGATGAATGAATTGCCTGCGAAGGAAATGGATCGGAGTTCCGTGACACCCTGCACGGTGTTGACGGCTTCCTCGATTCGCTGCGCGACGAGCGATTCCACTTCTTGTGGAGAAGCGCCCGGAAGCCGCGTGCCGATGCGCACGGTTGGCAGATCGACCGATGGATAGCGATCCACTCCCAGATGCATGTAACCGGCCACGCCAACGACGACGAGCGTGAGGATGAGCATCGTGGCGAACACGGGACGCTTGATGCAAATCTCGGCAAGTTTCTGCATGTGGAGGCGCGCCTAGCCGTTCGGTTTGCTGGTGATCTTGTTCAACGATGACGCGGGTGCGCCGCTCGATTCACCTACGGACGCGGTGACGGACGCTCCGTTTTGCACAGCGCCCGGTTCCAGGATGACCACATCGCCCGCGGAGATCCCGGAAATGATCTCGATGGTCTGGCCGAAACGTTGCCCGGTGGTCACGCTCCGTTCGATGGCTTTGCCGCTTTCAAAGACGAAAATCTTTTCGATCCCGGCGAAGGTCACCAGCGCGCGCGACGGCACAGTCACCGCCATGTCCTTCGGGTTGATGACAATCTCGGCAGTGACAAATGATCCGGGACGAAGCGGGCCAGGGTTTGGAACGTCCGCTTCGATGCGCAACATGCGCGAGCGCTCGTCGAGGGCGGGACTCAGGCGTTTGATTTCTCCCGAGTAAATGTTCGTGGTGCCTTGAAGAGTCAGCCGCACTTTCTGGCCGACGGCAATTCTTGGAGCTTCGGCTTCCGCCACCTCAAGCCGGAGGCGCAACGGGTCCATCCGCACCAGTGTAATGATCGGCGAGCTGGCTGAAAGATACTCACCTATGTTGGCACGTCGTTCCTGGACTGCGCCGTCAAACGGTGCGGTGATCGTCGTATCCTCCAGTGCCTGACGGGCGATCCTGACTTCCGCCCTCCTTTGGGCGACGAGCGCCTGTTGAGTGCGGGCTTCTTCAACAGTCGCTTGATGCTTGCCCAGGGCGACGATGTACGCTGCCTCGGCGGTTTCGACTTCGGACTTTGAGATGATCTTCTGCTCGGAGAGGTTTCTGATGCGTTCCCGCGTGGTGCGGGCTTCATCCAGCACGGCTTTGGCCTGGCGCGCCTGGCTGGTGTCTTCAGGGGCGATGCTGTCGTCCTCGCCCTGGAGAGGCAATCCAAGCCGGACTCTTGCCTGCGCCAGCAAAGCTTCGGCCTGTTGCAGGCGCAGCTTGTAATCTTTTTGATCCAACTGGGCGATGACGTCGTCCTTGCGGAGCACCGCGCCCAGGTCCACCAGCAGATTCTCCAATCGGCCCGGAACCTTTGTGCTGAGTGTGGCTTGCTCGTGCGCCGAGAGGGAGCCGAACGATTTGACGATTCGCTCGACCGGCGCAAGGTGGACCCGTGTGGCATGGACGGTCTTGCCGGGTGCGTCCGGCTTCTTCGACGTGGAATCGGGGGCATTGTTGCGCTCGCACGCCCCGAGGAGAAGCACGACAATCGCACCAAGCAACGCGGCGGTGACGCGGGATTGTTTCTGTTGATTTGCAGTCATCAATGGATCGTTGAAATGGAATGTGACAAGCCCAGGTCGCGTTGACGAATCCTTTTTGTGTGACGGGCATGGGCCGGATTCAGTTCGCTCAAAGTTCATCCGAAACGATTTCCGGCATTGTCATAATCTTGCTCGTAATCCTAATCATACTCCATCAGCGCCAAAGGTTAAGAGGATGAGTAAGATTAGGGCACTGCCTGATTTCCGACAGGTTTGCCAAAGCGGCCTTTGTTTCGAGCTTCCTTCCAATTGCAGGCTGTAGTTCGAGTCTTGGCTTGCAAGCGGTCAAGCCAAGGTGCCACAAACTCCACATGATCAGCCGCGCCAGATCGGAACAACTCTTCGCCGAAGCCTTGAAACACATCCCCGGCGGTGTGAATTCCCCAGTCCGCGCCTTCCGAGCGGTGGGTGGCCAACCGTTCTTCGTCAATCGCGCGAGTGGGGCGCACGTCTTCGATGTGGATGGTAATGAACTGATCGATTACGTCGGGACATGGGGGCCGGCGATTCTAGGGCACGCGCATCCAAAGGTCATTGCGGCGGTTCAACAGGCGGCCGTGAACGGCACCAGCTTTGGAATTCCCAATCCGTACGAGGTCACGATGGCGAAGCTGATCACGTCGATTGTGCCGAGTGTGAAGAAGGTTCGCATGTGCAACTCCGGGACTGAAGCTTGCATGAGCGCCATCCGCCTCGCGCGTGGCTTCACCAGGCGCGACAAGATCGTGAAGTTTGACGGCTGTTACCACGGGCATGCTGATTCGTTGCTGGTGAAAGCTGGCTCTGGAGCGTTGACGTTCGGGCATCCGGACAGTGCTGGTGTGCCTGCCTCGTTCACGCAGCATACGATCGTTCTGCCGTTCAATGATGAAGAGGCGGTGAAAGCCGCCTTCGCCGCCAACCAGAACCAGATTGCTGGCATCATCATCGAGCCAGTGCCAGGCAACGCCGGTCTTTACCTGCCGAGACCCGGCTACCTCGAATTTCTCCGCACAGTTACTTCCGAGAATGGCGCTCTGCTCATCTTCGACGAAGTGATGACGGGTTTTCGACTGGCGCTCGGTGGCGCGCAGCAACGATTTGGGATCACGCCCGATTTGTCCTGCTTCGGGAAGATCATCGGAGGCGGTCTGCCTGTTGGAGCGTTCGGTGGTCGTGCTGAGATCATGGATTGTCTCGCGCCGCTCGGTCCCGTGTATCAGGCCGGCACGTTGAGCGGCAATCCGCTGGCAATGGCCGCGGGCCTTGCAACTCTGGAAGGACTCGGAGCAACTCTTACCCCGACCATCTCTACGTCCAAAGATAAGGCAATGTCAGAAGGCTGCGAGAGGGGGACGGTTTACGAGCGCCTCGAACAACTCGGCTCTCAACTCGAAGCCGGAATGCGTGACGCGGCGAAGTCCGCCGGTGTGTCGGTCACCTTCAACCGGTGCGGCTCGATGTTCTGTGGCTACTTCACGAGCGAACCAGTCTTGAATCTCGGTGACGCGATGAAGAGCGACCGTGAGCGATTCAAGAAATTCTTCCACGGAATGCTGGATGCAGGCGTCTATCTGGCCCCTTCACAGTTTGAAGCGGGCTTCCTATCTGTGGCGCATTCCGAGTCCGATATGGAGACGACGATCCAGGCGGCGGCGAAGGTGATGAAGAACTTGTGATACATCCGCATCCTCGCCCTGCCCGAGGAATCCGTCGCAGCGAAAGTGCCGTCAGAGACAAATTGCGTGCTTGTTCCAAACTTTCCCCGGTGGCAGATTCAACCTGTCAGTGATATGTCCGCGACGATAGAAATATCCATTCCCGACGCCCTGCTGAAAATGTTGGGAGAAGAACCTGCCGAGTTTCCGCGCCGGACAATCGAAGCGTTGGTGGCGCAGGCCTACCGCGCTGGCACCATCAGTCACGCTCAGGCGGGCGAAATTCTCGGAATGGATCGCTGGCGTACGGATGCGTTTCTCAAGACCTCCCAGGCGTTTCGACCGGCAGAAGCTGGCGAGTTCGAGTCGGATTCTGTCGCCCTTCGGCGAATAGGCAATTAGATGAGCAGCATCGTTGTAGCCGATGCCGGCCCCCTGCATTATCTGATCCTGATCGACAGTGCTGAAGTGCTTGGCGCGCTGTTCGACTTTGTTCTCATTCCCACCGGAGTGCGTGACGAATTGATGCAGAGCAATACGCCGCAAAAGGTAAAGGAATGGCTGTCCGCCTCGAAGAACTGGTTGCGGGTTGAACGTGTGTCGCAGTTTTGTCCGATGGCGGGCTTGCACCCGGGTGAAGCTGAAGCACTGCAACTGGCTTTGCAAACCAAGGCTGGTGGCGTTCTGATGGACGACATGGAGGGACGTCAGCAAGCGCGGCGGCTTGGCATCACTGTCATCGGGACGGTGGGGCTGCTTGAGCGTGCTGCGGAAATTGGCCTGGTTGAACTTCCTGTCGCCTTCGGCAGATTGCAAACCACGAACTTTTTCATCTCGCCGGAAGTGTTGGCCGCTGCGCTGGTGCAGGATCAACATCGGAAGAAACCATGAGAATTCTCGCTCTTGACCACGGAACCAAACGCATCGGCGTCGCCGTCAGCGACGAGTTGAAAATGCTGGCGCAGCCGTTGGATTTCATCCCGGCGCAGCCGTTCGCTGACGCCCTTGTGAAGCTGAAGGCTTTGCTGCTCGCGAAGGAGGTCGAACTCATCGTGGTGGGGATGCCCCGCAACATGGACGGCAGCTACGGCCCGGCGGCGGAGAAAGTGCGCGAGTTTATCGCCGCATTGCAGGAGGAGGTGGCTGTGCCAATCCGAACATGGGACGAGCGGTTGACTTCCACTCAAGCAAACCGCCTGTTGATCCAGTCAAACGTCCGCCGGGCGGAGCGCAAGGAACGCGTCGATGGCGCCGCTGCTGCGATTCTGCTCCAGAGTTATCTCGAGAGTTTGTCGGCCTGAGGGCGGTGGAAACCGAATGGATACGCTCAAATTCAAACTCACCATCGCCTATGATGGGACCAATTACGCCGGGTGGCAGGTTCAGAAGATCGGCACCGGCGTTCAGGAGAAGATTGAAAGTGCTTTGCAACGGCTTTTTCCAGGCGTGAAACGGATTCACAGTTCGAGCCGCACGGACACGGGTGTTCATGCGATTGGAATGGTTGCGCACGTGGAAATCCCCCAGGAACAATTCAAGATGCCATTGGCGAGGCTCGCGCTCGCGATCAATGCGAACCTTCCTGAAGATGTCAGGATCGTCGCCGCCTCCCGGTGTCCGGCGGAGTTTCACGCAAGGTTCGACGCGTCTGGCAAACAGTATCGTTACTTTGTCTGGAATCATCACTCGCATCAGCCGCTTCTGCGGCGGGAGACATGGCATGTTCCCAAGGAACTAAACCTGGCCGCGATGCGCGCCGCGAGCGCGTTGTTCATCGGCGGCCATGACTTCGAATCGTTCGCAGCGAACCGAAACTACAAGCCCGAAAGCACGGTGCGCCGGCTGACCCGATGCGATATTCGCCGAAGCGGACCGTTGTTGACGTTCATCATCGAGGGCGATGGATTCCTCTACAAGATGTGCCGGGGAATCGTGGGCACATTGATCCAGATCGGGCTCGGCAAGTTCGACGCTACCGCAGTCTCGTCTATGCTGGAGAAGAAGGACCGCAGCGCTGCCGGGATGACAGCGCCCGCACATGGGCTGGTGCTTTGGAAGGTCTTCTACCACCCCAAGGTCCGGAAACCGAAACTCAAAGTGTCAGATGCACATCGTCCTGGTTGAGCCTGAAATTCCGCCCAAGACCGGCAACGTCGCGCGCCTCTGCGCCGCGACGCGCTCCACGCTCCACCTCATCGAACCGTTCGGATTCAAGCTCGATGACAAGCAGCTCAAGCGCGCGGGAATGGATTATTGGGAACACGTCAATTGGAAACGCTGGACGAACTGGAAGGAGTTTGAGGCGGGCCTGCCACAGTGCGCGCGACTTTGGCTGGTGGAATCCAACGGCCCCCAGCTCTACTCTGCGGTGAAATACTCCGCGGAGGATTACCTCGTGTTTGGGCGCGAGACCGCCGGACTGCCGGAAGTGCTTCTCAGGAGCCGTCATGAGAGCTGGATTCGCCTGCCAATGTTCAACACAGATGCGCGTTCATTGAACCTCTCGAATTGCGTCGCGATCGTCCTCTATGAAGCGCTGCGACAGCTCGCGTTTCCAGGCGCGATGAAATAGACTTTCCGGCAATTCACCATGAGCGACCATCTGGAATTCATATCTTGCGATTGGGGAACTTCCACGTTTCGACTTCGCTGGGTGTTTGACGCGGGCCGCGTCGTGGTCAGGGAAATCCGCGAGAGCAGTGGTGTCCGCGCATTGTATGAGCAAGCGCAATCGACGGGTGCGTTGGCCCAGGCGGAGCGGGGGGCGATCTTTGAAGCGTACTTGCGGCAGCAGTTGGAAAAACTTGTGGAAGGGCAGGGGAGGTTCGCGGAACCCGTGCCCCTCGTGGTTTCCGGCATGGCCTCATCGACCGTGGGCTGGCGTGAATTGCCCTACGCAGCATTGCCCTTCCAACTCAATGGAAGCGGCCTGAGCCATGCGGAAATCAAATGGGCGGGACCGGATTGGATTTCAAACACGCATCTGATTTCGGGCGCGGCACATTCCGCCGACATCATGCGCGGTGAGGAAATTGAAGTGGTTGGCATCATGGCTTCCGAGGAGATGTCCGCGGCTCGCGAAGCGTCGCTGCTTGTCCTTCCCGGAACACATTCCAAACACATTCACGTTCGTGGCGGCGCTGTTGTGGATTTTCAAACCTACATGACCGGAGAGTTGTTTGACGTCCTCGGGCGGCACAGTCTGTTGCGGGCATCCGTTCAAGTGGATTCAACGGGCGGTGCGAGTCCTTCTGTCGAATTGCCTGGCGGGGATCGGACAGCATTCGAGGAGGGAGTCCGCCACGCCCGGCAGTGTGGATTGGCAGGCGGACTTTTTCGTGTACGCACCCGGTCTGTTCTCGATCGGAGCGCGGTGGGTGAGAATACACGGTTCTTCAGCGGACTTGTTATCGGTTCCGAGTTGATCCCACTTCAGTCCGTGACATGTCCCATTTTTATCGCCGCGACTGGAGCGCTGGCGAATCTCTACAGCATCGCACTTGGGGAACTTCTAGGCGCGGACACAGGCTGGCAATGCGTCCAACCCGGGACGATGGCCCGTGCGACGATCCGGGGACAGGGAATGTTCTTGAAGACATGGATTGATTCGCGAAAACCATGAGTATGGGTTTCAACCATCATCGATTTCAGGAAGTGCCCTTGATCGGAATCCTCCGGGGTTTTGCGATGCACCAGATCGAACCGCTCATCTCGGCGGCGGTGCATGGGGGATTGCAGAACCTGGAGATCACAATGAACAGTCCGGATGCTGCCGGGCTGATCCGGCTTGCGGTCGAGTGCGCCAAAGGAGCCCTGAACATCGGCGCGGGTACGGTGACATCACGCTGTCTGCTGGATGAAGCATTGGGTGCCGGGGCATCGTTCATTGTCACACCGACATTGACGGTCGATGTCCTGGATCAATGCGTGCGTTTGCGAACGCCAGTGTTTCCCGGAGCGCTTTCTCCAACCGAAATTGCCTGCGCTTGGGATCACGGGGCCACGATGGTGAAGATCTTCCCGGCAGAACTTTACGGTCCGGCGTACATCCGGGCGATCAAGGCGCCCTTGCCACGCATCAAACTCCTGCCCACTGGCGGCGTCGATTTGAAGACGCTCCCGGAATTCATGCGCGCCGGAGCAGACGGAGCAGGCATCGGCAATCCGCTCTTCGATCGGAAGCGTATCGAGGCGGACGATTGGCACTGGGTGGAATCACAGTGCCGCGCATTCGCGGAAGCCTGGCGGGTTGCGGTTGCTTCCAGGTAGAGCTGGCGGTCTGCCCGGTGTGGTCCCCGGTTCCTTCTGGGGCAGGCTGAGGTGTTTCAGCGTGGCATCAGATCCAGGCAGAGCAGTTCACCCGTTGTCTTGATGCCGTCGCGCACAAACAGCTTCCCGTTGGCATAAGCCGGATTGCACCAATTCACGGCACAAATCTGGACGCGTGACACTTCCTTGAACTCCGCGGCAGTCGCGCGGAACAGCACGAGCTCCCCGCCGTCGGTGAGTGTGAGAATGTTTTCCCCCAGCACGATGAAGCTTGCGTGGGCTTTGTCCGCCGATGCGTTGAAGTAGCCATCTTGCGACCATGCGAGTTTTCCGGTGAGTGCTTCCACGCATATCAAATTCTTTGCCGGACCAAGCCCGAAAAGGTGTTTCCCGAACAGGACTGGACTCGAGAAATTGATCGCCAACTCCTTGCTTGACCATGCCTGCTCCGAGCGAAAGCCGCCGTCGGTCTTCACGATCCTCGTGCCGATGAGTCCGACCTGGTGTGAGGCTACAACCACAATGTCATCCAAAACCACTGGCGTCGTTACGTGCCGCCCGTAGCCCGTCTTCATCGGCACGCACCACAGCAAGCTTCCATCGGACTCGCGCAAGCCGATGAGGCCGTCCGCCGTGAAACAAATCACCTGCTCCACTCCGCCAATCTTTGCCATGATTGGAGGAGCGTAGCCCGCCAGGTCATTCTGAGACTTCCAGATCACCGTGCCGGCTTTCTTGTCGAAGCACACGATGCCTGCGCCATTCGTTCCACCCACCTGAGCATACAAACGATCACCTGCCACCAAGGGTGAACCGTTGTTTCCGTGCCGGGCGGCACCAGCGGCATTGCCCTTTTCACCAATGAACATCGCTCCCAGCTCGTTGGTAAAATTGACATGCCAGAGCAGGCTGCCGTCGATTGTCTTCCGGCATTGAAGTTCGCCTTTGCAGGAGAGCGCATAGACCCGATCCCCATCCACCACCGGCGTGCAGCGCGGTCCGGCCGGTCCCTGCGAATCTCGAAATGTGTCATCGACCGTGGCCTGCCACAGTTCGCGGGCACTGGCGGCTTCGATGGCATGAAGCGTTTCCTTTCCTGCGATCGCGTCGAAGTAGAACACGGTTCCTGCCGCGACTACCGGCGATGCCAGTCCTTCTCCAACCTTCAGACGCCACACATCGACGGGTGTAGCCGGAAGAACCAATGGAATCTTGTCGCCAGACGGCACGTGGCCCGAGCGGAGTGGTCCGCGCCATTGTGGCCAGTCGGCTCCCATAGCCAGTGTGCAGCCGAGAGCGATTGAAATAAAAAGCGAACGCGCGGGATGGCTTGCAGATTTCATTCGCGTCAATTCACTGGGAAACGGTGATGACGTCAAGCCACCGCTTGATGATGAATATGACTTTGCCACCAGCGGATGGGAGAGGGGTGGGGTGAGAATTCGCTGCGAAGCTGCTCTTGCGCGAACTCTACCGGCCAACGCTGTGTGTGACGCGTTCTCTGATCGCCAAAGTCATGTCGCGTCCATACCATCCTGTCGTGAAGAATACACTTCGCGTCCTTCTGCGCATTGGTGGAGTGCTTGCGGTGTTGCTCGGGATCCTGATGCTCGTGTCGCTGGATCTTGTCGATCATCGTCCCTACCTGCGGGAGTCATATTATGCGGAGACGATGGCCCGCCTTCGAGCAAGTGATGGCACAAAGGTGTTGGTGAGGGGTGAATTCTCGGCCGGGTTCGGCAAGGCGAGATTGACTCCCACCGTAAATGCTCCGGCAGACATCCCGGAGAAGGGAACGTTCCGCTCGTTGCCATTGGCCGGTTACGGCAATCGCAAAGGCAAACCCGCCGGGGGAACCCACGACGATCTGTTCGTGAAAGCCGTGGCTCTGAAACTTGGCGACCGGATTGGCGTGATGGTGGGAGCCGATGCACTCATCATTCCACCGGAAGTGACTGCAATGGCAACGCAGCGGCTTCAAAAGGAGGCTGGTTTGTCGCGCGAGCAACTTTACCTGAGCGCGACGCATACGCATTCGAGTTTCGGCGGATGGGGCGAGGGAATGGTTGGAGAGGCATTTGCCGGCGGTTTCCAGCCCGGCACGCGAATCTGGTTTTCAGATTGCATCGTGGCGGCCGTGCTGGATGCGATTGAAGACATCAAGGCGGCGCAGTTTGGGCACGGGCGCTTTGCCGCACCGCAATTTGTCCGTAATCGTGTGGTGGGCGAACGGGGTCGGGTGGATCCGGAATTCAGCTACATCATTGTGAAGCAGAATCAGGGAAGGATCGGCGTGCTGGGTGCTTTCGGCGCTCACGCCACGATCCTGTCGGGCAACCAAATGGAGTTCAGTGGTGACTATCCGGGCTGCTGGCAGCGCGCCATCGAGGAGCAGACCGGAGGCATGGCGGTTTTCCTCGCCGGCGGAGTGGGCAGCCACTCTCCCGTGCCGGAGGGCAAGGGATTCGCGGGTACCGAGCACATGGGGCGGAACCTTGCGTCCCGCTTGCTGGAGCAACTGCCTCAAACACCGCTGACCAATTCAATCAGCTTTGGAATGCTTGGTCTGGAAGTGACCCTCCCACCGTTCAATGTCCGCTTGACGGACAGCATCAGGTTGCGCCCGTGGGTGGCAAAACAACTTCTGCGAACTGACGGAAACACTTTTCTACAAACATTCCGTCTGGGAGATGTCTGCTGGGTTTCGACACCCTGCGACTTCAGCGGTGAACTGGCGTTGGGGATCAAGGATTCATTTCGCGCCCGTGGAATAAATGTCACGATCACGAGTTTCAACGGCGATTACGTGGGCTACGTGATCCTGCCGCGTTACTATCATCTCGATGGATATGAGCCGCGCACGATGTCCTTTTACGGTCAGTATGTGCCGGACTATTTCGAAGATATAATCCGGGCGATGATTCCCGTTCTCGCCGACAAATGAAATGCGCGGGCCCGCGTCACCGCAACTCGATCGGATTGGCGTAAACCCAGGGCGTCCACTCTTCGCGAATTTTCAACTCCACTTCGACGCGGTACTTGCCCTTCACTGGCGCTCTCCACTCCAGAGACCGTCCTTCGGCTTGGTGAACTTCCTTCCCGTCGCGGAGAATTGTGAATCGACAGGGCAGCGGCGACAGGGCGTGCAACCGGGTGCTGTCGGTCAAAAGGCCGGCTTCACCCATGACAATCGTCCTGGAAACATCGCGGGCAAACCAGCGAAAGCCCGAACTGTCGGCGACCATGTCAAAGCCAATGAACACACGGCCGGCACGCAACGCGTCGAGCACGGCTGTTTCGCTGAGTTCGTGGGTCAGCACATGAGTGTTTACGAACCGGGCCGAGCGTTCGTATGGATCGAGCTGAATGTGAAACAACGTCCGGTCCGGTTCGAGCGGACCCAACAGCGCACGGGCCAGCAACCGGGTGAACGAGTTCAGATGGATCTCACGGAGCGTTTTCGGACTGGTATCTTCGATGCGGATTGTATCGTTGGTTTGGTAGTAGGCGCGGAAGCCCACGTTCTGGTGACAATCGTTCCCCGCGATGCCGGTGATGTGTCGTGTGGCATTTAGCTCGTCCCAACGACGCAGGAAATCCACCGGACGTCGAAACATCCTCCGATAAATCTGGTCGGGGTAGCGGTTGAGGTTGAGCAATAGGTCCGGAAGCAGCGAACTGAGGCCGCCGAGCATCTGTTTGAAATCAGCGTGCAGATTGTAGATTTCCATGCCGGTGAGTTCCGGCCTTTCCCAATCGCGCGGTTCCTCCGGGTGCGCGTAGAACAGCACGCCGCCATTTTCAACGATCTGCCGCGCGAGAACGGCCCGATTCGTGGCATTGCTCAATACCACGCCGGCTGCGACGCCAAACGGCATGAAACCCTGGTTCATTTCAAAGCCGGGGATGAACAGCCTGCCGTCACGCAACCCGCGCCATTGCCACGAGAAATCAGCGCGCCCTTCGACGCAATGATCGCTCAGGCAGATAAAGTCCAGGTTTGCCGCAGTCATCGCCAGTTGGATGTTTTCGAAGGACATTTCGGAATCATGCGAGAAATGGGAATGGCTGTGCAGGATTCCCCGATACTCGTTCCATCCGGCGTGGTCCGCCACCGGTTCACGCGAGGCCCGGATTGCCTGCCACGCAGCCGCCTCCTTTGGATAGCGCACAAAATGGTTGTAGAGAGCGTCCCGAAGCCAGAAAGCGCCCGCCACCAAAATAAGGAGGCTGCTGAACACTGCTACTTTGACAAGACGGCGCAACCATCTGAGCCTGCTTTTTGGACGGTAACCTCCTTGCATGACTTTCATACGCTTCGTGGTTTGATACAGATTGCGGACACGTTCTCTCCCCGACCAGCCTTAACTCTACTATGGAGATGCGCCCCAGGAAGTGGCCGATCCCTTCGAGTCCTTGACCACGGGTTTCTTGAACGCCTACGCTGCGCCTTGATCACCCATGAAATCACCATTGATACCCCTATCAGCCATCGCCTTCGTGGCGCTTCAACTACTCACAAGACTGCGGGATATGCTACAAATCCCGGCAGCGGCGCGGGCTCATTTGTTCCGTTGCGCACTTGATCAGAGGTCGCTGTGGGCATCTTCCCGAGTTCGCGCCTCGAACCTGCACCCGTGGCGCTTGCTGTCATTGGTAGTTTTTCCCGCGGTCTTGGCTCTACTGGTGCAATCCGCACGGGCCGTTGACGACTACAAGCTTGGTCCGGATTCGATGCCTCAAGATGGCGTGCCAAAGGGTACGGTGACGAAGGAACATTGGACCAGCAGCAAGATTTTTCCAGGAACAGAGCGGGATTACTGGATTTACGTTCCTTTCCAATACACTGCATCCGAGTCGGCCTGCGTGATGATCTTCCAGGACGGTGGCGGATATGTCAGCACGAACGGCCAGTACCGCGTCCCTGTGGTTTTCGACAACCTGATTCATCGCAAGGAGATGCCCGTCACCATTGGTGTTTTCATCAACCCTGGAGTGGTTCCTGCCCGGACAACGAACGCACTGGCACGGTTTAATCGAAGCTGGGAATACGACGAACGAGGGGATCGTTACGCGCGCTTCCTCCTCGATGAAATTCTGCCTGCGGTGGCTGCGAAGTATCAGTTGAAGGCGGACGGCAACAGCCGGGCAATAGCAGGTGCCAGTTCAGGAGCGATCTGCGCGTTCACGGCGGCCTGGGAGCGTCCGGGGGAATTCAGCCGGGTGTTCAGCACGATTGGAACGTATGTCGGCCTGCGCGGTGGCAACGAGTATCCGACCCTGGTCCGCAAAACGGAACCGAAGCCCCTTCGTGTATTCCTTCAAGATGGCACCGGCGACTTGAACATCTATGGCGGAAACTGGTGGCAGGCGAATCAGGACATGGCGTCCGCCCTGCAGTTCGCCGGTTACGATTTCAAAACGGAGTGGGGCGACGGCGGGCATAACGGAAAACATGGCGGCTCCATCTTTCCTGATGCGATGCGCTGGCTCTGGCGGGGATATCCAGAACCGATCAAGGCCGGGCAGGATTCAAAACAGCCTTTGATGGACGTGCTGGTTCCCGGCGAAGGCTGGCAGCTTGTTGCGGAGGGATTCAAGTTCACGGAAGGCCCGGCCGTCAACGAGCGTCGTGAAGTATTCTTCACGGACATCCCCAACAACAGGATTCACAAGATCGGGCTCAATGGGAAAGTGTCGGTGTTCAAGGATGATACCGGTGGGGCGAACGGGCTGATGTTTGGCCCCGATGGAGATCTCTACGTTTGTCAGAACGGGCGCAAACGGATCAGCGCCTTCAAAGCCGATGGCACGGAGCGCGTGGTGGCCGAGGGATTGGAAAGCAACGATCTCTGCGTGGCGCGGAACGGGAACGTTTACGTCACCGATCCAGGCAACAAAAGGCTCTGGTTGATCAAGGCGGGGAGCGAAAAGAAGGAAGTGGACACGGGAATCGCATTTCCCAACGGCGTGCGATTATCGCCGGATCAATCGCTCCTCATCGTGGCCGACACGAGGGGAGAGTTTGTCTATTCGTACCAGATTCAGGAAGATGGAACGTTGGCGCACAAACAACCTTACTTTCATCTGCACACGCCGGCTGGCTCGGGTGAGAGCGGGGCGGACGGGATGACTTACGATACGCAGGGACGCCTCTATGTGGCGACGACGCTTGGCGTGCAATTCTGTGATCAGGCCGGCCGGGTCAACGGCATCATCCCCAAACCGCAAAACCGTTGGCTGTCGCATACAGTGTTTGGTGGGGAGAATTTGGACACGCTGTTCGTCACGTGCTCCGACAAAGTTTTCAAGCGCAAGACCAAGGTAAGAGGAGTCTTGTCAGCGCGCGATCCCATCCGTCCACCAACCCCGCGGCTTTAGGGCCTGTGGCTGTTCATCGACAGCCACGAAGTTGAAAGATGGGTGTTGGAAAACTGTCCGTTCAGTTTGGGTGGGGGCGACGAAGTCATCCATTCTCCATCCGCATCGAATTCATGCTCTCGATGAGTGCGCGAATGCGCGCGACAACACCCCAGAGATCAATCGCCCATACATTCTTCCGCTAAACTCAATAAATACAAAGCGATCTCAGAAATCCATGGAACCACCGTTCCCAACCGCCTGCGCATCCGAGCGTGAGCGCGCGGCAAGCGTGTACGATTTGCGGCTGTTGCAATGGTCGGAAACTTTCGTCGGCGCGGACACCGCAGTCTCATGTGGGCTTGCTTCGAAAAAACGGAGAGAAAAGTTGGAGCATTTGGTTAGTTGTTTAGGAGTTCGAAGTCAACGGGAGAAGAGTAGTTGAGGGCGCTGTGAGAGCGCTGGGAATTGTAGAAGCATTCGATGTAATCGAAGATCTCGGTGCGGGCCTGGCTGCGGGTGGCAAAGTCCCTGCGGTTGATGAGTTCGCGGTTGCGGGTGACAGATCCCTCTCCGACGGTCGGCTCATTGGAGGAAGTTGCCGCCGACCTTGAGGCCAATCTGCTTGCCACAAAACACACGCAGCCGGCGAGCGTTTCCACTCGCCGGCTACGGCAACACAACACACAACCTCAACACCAAATCATTCAAATCATGCCGATCTCCCCGGCCCCTCTACTGGATCAATTCCCCAGCGAGTCAGGCCACCCCGCTCCTCAAGCTGCCATAAGATCATCTTGTCGCAGGAAGGACTTCAGATTTTGAATCGCCTGCGAGTGAATCTGGCAGATACGGGATTCGGTCACCCCAAAGATCTCCGCGATCTCGCGAAGCCGCAGATCCTCGAAATAGTAGAGGGCAAGCACGCGACGCTGCATTTCCGGTAGTTGGTCCAGGCGATCGGCGATCATGTGAGACATCTCATTGGCCATCACGCCCTCGCTCGGATCGGCCTGTGACTCGTCAGCAATGGTCTCATACTGGGAGGAGCCGTCTTCTGCTTCCGCGTTCCGCAGTGAATCCAGACACACGAACGTCGCAGGTTTGATCTCTTCCAGCAGATCCTGATAATCGTCCAGCTTCATGCTCAACGCCTTTGCCATTTCGACCTCATTGGGCGCCTTGCCGTTGCGCTGTTCGAAATCCCGCATCGCCTTCTCAACTTTTCTGCTCTTCTCATGGACGGAGCGAGGAACCCAATCGAGCCGGCGCAGCTCATCAAACGCGGCACCCCGGATGCGAACACGGGCGTATGTCGGGAAAGCAGTTCCGCATTTTGAGTCATACCTTCTGACGGCATCCAGCAAGCCGACCAACCCTGCGCTATGGAGATCTTCCGAGCTGACATGCGGAGGCAGGGTTGAGGCGATGCGTCCCACAACGGCACGCACCAATGGCAGGAAATATTGCACCAGAGTGTCTTCCGCGGCGCTGCCTTGTCCGGCACGCGCATAACGCTTCCAGAGATTCGGAAGGTCGCTCTCGGATGTTTGCTTGCAGTCAAAGCTGGCTTCCATCTCCAGACCAGTCGCGGGAGTGCGGGTGTCTATTTGTAGCAGTGTGGGGGTCATAGGCTTTCAGTGTTCGTATGTTAATAGCGCTTGCTGTCTTCGCAGCCTGAAGAAGGATCCCACCCAGTCGTGATGCAGATCGTCCGAAGCTTGCGCATCCATCCATGGCGGCGGCTTCCGGTTAAATCGGCTCGCGATGAAATCCATTTCATCTGCCAGCTAAGTTCGACACGACATCAGCAAACGGACTGCCAGATTTGCTCCCACAAGCAGAATCATCCGAATGCCCCACATTTCCGTAGTTCAGACTCTGACGATTGCCCGCGTAGAACTCGACGGAGTCTTCGCTCGGAATCTTTTGCCCGGCGATTCTCGTCACCACCATGCAGTTCTTTCCCGGTTTTCACTGTTAATTCGTCTCTTATCCAACCTCCAAATTGTCCGGTGAACATGCTCGAAATCCCACCTTGCCAGAGGACAACCGACAACCGAGTCAGGCTTCGTCCTACAAGCTCTGTATGGTGATCAATTGTCCCGGGTTCTTGATGGCACAATGCTTTGCGGAGCCACCTCTCGCCTGGTGCAATCAAAAGCTGGTGGTGGTTGAAGTCGTTCTTTGGACTGATGTGGTTGATAGCGCCTGCACCCATTTCGCATTTCGCTCTACATTCTCTCCTGCGGGAAAGCGCCGTCACCACCGGCGCCCTGCCAACGCAGCCGGAAGTGAGAGACTCCATTCCCTTACCGCCAACCTGTAAATGCCCGGCTCATCCCTGTTTCCCGCCTGAAATGTCGTGCGAGGTGAAGAGCCTGCCTGTATCATCAACAACAATCAGCTCATGAACTGCTCAGAACTTATTGTCATCGGACATCGCAATCCTGATACGGATGCGATTTGTTCCGCGATCGGATATGCCGAATTCAAGCGAAGGACGGGATTTGCGAATGCCGAGGCTGCGAGGTGTGGCGACATCAACGACCGCATTGCTTTCGTGCTCCAGACATTTGGGGTGGCTGCCCCGAGGCTCATCGCCGACGTTTCACCGAAAGTGAGCGACGTGATGACGCCTGATCCGGCGGTTGTGACGCTGGAAGCGACGCTTTTCGAAGCGTTGTCACTCATGGATCAGCGAGGGATCCGCGTCCTGCCGGTGGTTGGAGAAGGCGGCGTCTGCAAGGGGCTGGCCTAGGTGTTCAAGATGAACAAGGTCTTTTGTCCCGATCGGTCCCGCCTTGTCGAATCCCGCCGGATTCTCGCCTCGATCAACAGCATGGCCCGGACGCTCCAGGCGGAAATCATCACGGGGGAGGATCTGGAGATTGAGGAAGACCTGACCATGATCGTGACGGTGATGAGCAGGGAGTCGTTTGCGGAGCGAGTCCGGAAATTTGCCCGCACTCAAATTGTCGCTGTCGTGGGGGATCGGGCGGACATCCAGGAAGCAGCCGTCGAGGCAGGAGTCCGCGTGATGATCACTACTGGTGTATCGGCGGTGGACGCCGGTCTGATCGAGCGCGCCCGAAACAAGCGTGTGACGATCCTGCATTCTCCTCACGACACCACGACCACCACCATGCTCTGCCGGGCCTCCGTCACGATGCGGCACATGGTTCACGAAAACTTTCTTTCGTTCCGCGAGGACGAAGTTCTGAGGGAGATCCAGCCTGATGCGGCAAATTCCAACTTTCATGTGTTTCCTGTGATGGATGCCGGCGGACGGATGGTGGGAATCCTCGCCAAGTAGGATTTTCTGAAGAAGGTCGATCGCAAGCTGATTCTCGTGGACCACAACGAACTCTCGCAGGCGGTCGAAGGCGCCGACCAGATTGAGATCGTGGAGATCATTGACCACCATCGCCTCGGCGCGCTCACAACTTCCCAGCCGATCTTGTTTCGAAACGAGCCCGTCGGGTCCACGAGTACGATTGTCGCGGAATGTTTCTTGCGCAATCACGTGGAACTCCCGGTGCCGATCGCCGGCCTCCTTCTGGCGGGTATGGTTTCGGACACGCTCAATCTGACTTCGCCCACGACGACCGAACGGGATGTTCAGATGTTGAAGACACTGGAGCAGATCACCGGGGTCAGCGCGGCTGAGTTTACTGAGAAATTATTCGCATCGGGTTCGGTTTTGACATCGGTGCCGCCCGAGCAAGCCATCAAAATTGACTGCAAGGAGTTTGAAGAGTCGGGACGCAAATTCTCCGTCGCTCAAATCGAGGAACTCGGTTTTGACCAGTTTTGGAAACGCAAGGCGGATCTCCTGAAAGCGCTTGAGAGCCACAGGCGGGCATCCAACTATTTTTTCGCCGCGCTGTTCATCACGGATGTAGTCAGAAAAAGCTCGATGCTGCTTGTGTCAGGCGATCCGGCTTTCATGAAGTCAATCGATTATCCATCGAGCGAATCGGGCATCTATGAAATGGCGGGTGTTGTTTCCCGAAAGAAACAGTTGCTTCCCTACTTCATCAATTGCCTGAAACGCGGCGCCCAGCCGGGTTCTCGCCCAAGCCGTCCGGAGCCAGTGACGATGGTTTGATCCGTGGCCATGCAGCTGAGGTGCGGAATTCATCGAACGGTGCAATCCCATCGCTTCGATTGATCACACTTCTGTATCCGCAACTGACGCTCATATCTGAGACATGGCACCAGCGTCTGATTGAGATTTCTGTTTCCCCCTCGACGAAAGGTGATCGACCGCCTACAAACAACGCCAATCCCGGCACGTGCACAGATTCATCATTTGGTCCGCACCGCCGCCGGGATGTCGTCTATGGCCGAAATTGAGAGCAACAAATCGAACGACGGGAAGTTTACGGGCGTGCCCGTGGAATTGCGCGGGCTTGGGCGGATGCGACTGAGCACGCTGATGAGTGAGCACGGGGAAACGTCCGTTTACAGGGTCGATCATCCCGGAGTCGTCGTGAAGATGTTCGATCTCCAGTGCGGCAAGGCAGACGAGGTGAGCTATGGGCCTTACGTTGCGTTCAATCTCGAGAAGGAGAATTTCCAGGACATCGACGCGATCGGGCAATTGCAGAAATGCGTGCCGCGCTTTTACGGCGCCAACATCGATTACGAAAAGAAGCAGGCATACATCGCGATGGAGTTTCTCAATGGCGAGAATCTCATGGATTGGTGCCAGGCGTCCACGAACGCGCCATTTGAGGGCTGGACCGATCAGCTTCGCGCCGCGATTTATGAAACCCTGACGATTGTCACGAAGTTCCACGAGCATGGAATCGTGCTGATCGATTTCAAGCCGGACAATGTGATCCGGCTGCCGGACGGGCGCATCAAGTTTGTGGATCTTGGGGCGTTCTTCACGCCGCGCCACAGCCGGGAGGCGGACAAGTATGTGTATTCTGCCACGCCCGATTATGCGGAGCTGGTGATCGACACCTCAAATGTGCAGACAGGAATCCCTTTGAGCCAGTCCTCGGATATTTTCGCGGCGGGCGTGGCGTTGTTCGAGATGACGACGGGACGCTCCCGCCTGGCGATTGCGGATGCCACGGGCGACCAGTTGCTGGCGCTTCCGGAGCTCTATCGCTTCCGTGACACACAGATCAAGGATGTGTGGCACGCATATCCACATTTGAAGGAGCTCCTTCCGCGCGTGGAAACCCAGTTGCGACAACGCAGCATTCTTTTCTCCGAGATCTGGTATCTGGTCAAAGCGCTCCTGACTCATGAGGTTCCCGATTGGGAGACGCTGGCCGAGGATGAGCGGCATCGACTCATTCTCGAAACCGGAACGACCCTCATTACCGAGCAACTTCCGGCTGAACTGAACTGGCTTGCCGAGGCCATTGCCCGTGCGACAACGCTGCGAAGCATGCGCCTTCAGAGTGTCGCCGAACTGATGCAACTGGTGGCGAACCCGATCTCCGAAAATGTGCGGGACGACATCCTCAACCACAGTGAACTTGTCAGGTACATCCAGGATCTCGGGCTCGGCGTTGATTTCGTCACGCAGTTGAACGGCTGGGAAGTGAAGTTCAATGAACCGACGGGGCATTGGGCGGTGCTTGTTCACGCGGCTTGTTCCCACTTGCGGGATATTGCAGCTTTTACCTGCCTCAAGCGCGGGAATCGTGACCGCTGGGGGCACAGTTTTTTTCACATAGTCAGTGACACGGATGCGGATGCCGTCGATGGCAAGCCTGTCACAATGGAAAGTCTCGAGGAGGACCGGTCAGCCTGGATCGGCGGCTGAACATCCTCGAGATTCGAGAAACTGATTCGCCTTCTGCGCCTTGGGAATTCATTCGGCGCTCCTGCGAATTGTTGCGGCTGTTACGCTTCGGCGGTGTCACGTGGCTGGCACTCAGTAAGGCTTGAATCGAATTCGCTTCCTGCGGGAATGGATTCACGAACTTTGCGAGCCCACCGCCGAAAAACCTCCTTGGACTCGGTGGAGGCTTCTTCCAAAGGAACTGTGTCAACAACCTGATCGTCCTTTGGCAACCACGCTGGGTGAAGATAATCATCACGTCCGCGCATGTTCACCCGGCGAATGAAACTTCGAAGCTCGATGGAAAGTCTGGAAGTTTCATCGTCGAAGACGGATCGCGCCGTTGCGCACACCTCGAAGATGGAATCCGCCACACTTCTGGTGTTCACGATCTCACTTCTTTCGCTGAGCGTTCTCAAGGGTTGATGGGGTTAGATCAACATTTCTTCAACGTCCCGTCGGGGCGTCGGTTTGACATCGGCGCTGAATCCCAGGCGAAGGCACGCCTGTGGGTAGGACGTCGAGCCCATGGCCGTGGCGAAGCGCGTGCGCAAGTCGGGAACTTCGATTGCCTGGTCCAGGAAGGAAGCCCACACATCTTCGACCCGGGCTCTGAGCAACACTCTCGCCAGCGCCTGACCCGCGTGAATCCAATCCAGGACGGTGTCATTATTGGTTCCGAGAACCACCAGCGCGGGCGAGCCGGTGGCGAGTTCGTGGTCCATCGCGGCCTGCCCCTCTCCCATGTTGAACGTCCGCACCACGAGCGGACCCGCGTAGGAGATCAGGTCTTCAATGCCCTGTGCGTAACCAGGGATGCCGTCGCGAGCCCAACCGCGGTTTGGGTGAATCCACGCGGCGAGTTCCAGACGGAAGCTCTTGTTCGCCCACTGTCTCCGGTCGCCTTCGGCAATCAACTCCGCCAGTGAGTGCCGCATCTCTTCAGTCCGAATCACCTCCAACCAGGAGTTCTCCGACCTGGCCGCGTCGCTCAACGCATGGAGCAACGAAGGCGGCACGGGATCCTGCATGAAAGGCTGGCGGTTCGTGCGCCGTTTTGGGATCGCGTAGAACAGGATGCTTTCCTCCGCGGACTTCTCCTCGTCAGTTCCCAACCGCACCCGGGCCAGCAGATCTGGATCATTCGAGTCCGGCAGGATGGCAATCTCGCCCGCGTATGCGAAATGTGCCATCGCGGCCCTCAAATGGAAAAGCGCGCAACCACAACTGATGATCATCTCCCGATCATCCGGATCGACGACGTGACAGGAACGCGTGCGGTCCGCATATAGCTCGACTTCATTGCCCCGGATATGGAAAAGCCAGGGTTGTGAGTTGTGGCTCGATGGCGCGAGGACCGCGTACTTCAGCAGGAACTTCCATTTCTCCAGCGTCGTGCCCTCGTGCGGGAAATCCTCCGCTGAAACATCCCACAGAGCGACAGGTGAACTCTTCGGAAGCGCGGGAGAATGGATCGCAAAGTCGGGTTTGTTCATCATAATAATCAGGTGAACTGACTCACCATCTGCAGCTTCGGACAACACTCAATAATCAACCACACGAACGTTGTCATTTTATGGACTGAACTTGATTCGCGATGACGAACCTTCAGGTTTGCCGCCCCTCTTGAATACTCCCAGCTTGTAGGACTTGTTTGCGTTTGATACTCCAATCCCTGAAACGCAACCACACTCCAACACTTCACCACCAACATGAACTCGCGCCCCTCGAACTCCGATTCCAGCAACCTCCTGAAGGTCACCGCGCTTCTGCGCTCACTCATCCTCACCGCTGCCATGCTCATTTCCTTTCCACCCTCAACAGTGTCCGCCGCTGACAGCAGCGAAATGCTCGTTTACTTCGGCACTTATACGGGCGGTAAAAGCAAGGGGATCTATGTCTCACGGTTTGATGGGCGAACGGGTAAGCTCGGCGAACCCGCGCTTGCGGCTGAAACCTCCAGCCCCTCCTTTCTAGCGATTCATCCCGACGGTAAGCATCTCTACGCGGTGAATGAAGTGGCGGACTTCCAGGGAAAAAGGAGCGGAGCGGTCACGGGGTATTCGATCGAGTCCTCGACCGGCAGACTGTCCCAGCTCAACCAGCAGCCATCCATCGGTGACGGCCCGTGCCATATCATCGTCGATAAGGCGGGCGCTCATGTGATTGTGGCCAATTACGGAGGCGGCAGCACCACGGTCCTCCCGGTCGGGAAAGACCGGCGATTGGGGGCGGCATCCGCTTTCGTGCAGCACACCGGTTCGAGCGTGAACAAGAGCCGGCAGGAAAAACCCCACGCGCATTGCGCGACGCTCGACAACGCCAATCGCTTCGCGTTCATAGCCGATCTTGGCCTCGATCAGGTGCTCGTTTTCAAATATGACTCCGCCAAGGGAACAATCGTGGCGAACAACCCTCCGGGAGGCGTGGTGCCGGCAGGCTCAGGCCCGCGACATTTCGCGTTCGATCCAAAGAACAACCACGGCTACGTGATCAACGAGATCACCTGCACCTTGACGGCATTCAAATACGACGCTTCCAAAGGAGCCCTGCAACCGATTCAGACGGTTTCCACATTGCCGGCTGGAGAGTCGATGCGACCCGAGTACAGCACCGCTGAGATCGAGGTGCATCCGGGTGGAAAGTTTGTTTATGGCTCGAATCGAGGCCATAACACCATTGCTGTCTTCGGCATTGATGAGGCAAGTGGCAAAGTTTCCCTCGTCCAGCACCAATCCACTCTCGGCAAGATTCCAAGGAGCTTTGGCATTGATCCTTCAGGCCGGTGGCTGCTCGCGGCAAATCAAGAATCCGATTCGGTGGCAGTCTTCGCAATCGATTCGGTCACCGGAAAGCTCGCCTCCGCAGGCCAGACCATCACTGTCGGCAAACCGGTGTGCGTAAAGTTCGTGGCTACTCACTGAGCGTCCACGCAAAAGCAACCAGGTTCACCGAGGAGACTGTCGGCTATCCCACGGTCTCCTCGGTTATGCTTCAGATCAGATGCCTTGTCGCCAAGGCACACCAATCTTCCTTGTAGGGATCGGGACCGGTCTCGCGTTGCACGATTGCCACCGCTTCATCGATGCTTTGTGCGATCTGGCTTCTCCAGACCTTGATCGCGGCGCCATCCGCCAATTCTTCCTGGATCAGAAACTTCTCAGCTTCCTCCACGCAATCGCGACCGATCGGGGATTGTTTGAGATTCGGCTCGATATACTGAGCGTCGTCGTGCTCGCCGTGGCCGCATAGGCGAAGCAGGCTGGCGACGACCAGTTGCGGTCCATTCCCGCCGCGTGCGTTCTGGATCGCCCCGCCCACGATGCGGAGGCATTGATCGAGGTTGGTGCCATCGACGGAATGGCCGGTGACTCCGTAACCCGGCGCTTTGTCCACGAGATCCCGGCACGCGAATTGGAGCCGTGTCGGGGTGGAGTAGGCATACTGGTTGTCCGCCACGATCAGGACGAGAGGAAGCTTTTCGACCGCAGCCTGGTTCAGCGCTTCATGAAATGCGCCGGTGGAAGTGGCGCCGTCTCCCACGCACGCCGCGCCCACGTGCCCGGCGTGCTGCTTGAACTTTCGCGCCATCAAACAACCATTGACCAGGCTGATCGTCGCTCCGAGATGGCTGATCATTGGCAGCAATCCTTCCAACGGACGGCCACGATGGACATTGCCATCCCGTGCGCGCATCGGCCCCATCGGTGAGCCAAGATAATTGCGGACGCTGTCCAGGATCGGTTCGCCGAACGCCAGCCTGCCGGCCAGGTCTCGAATCAAAGGCGCGAAGACATCGCCTTTGTGAAGGTTTTGTCCGACGGAAACGCTCAGTGCCTCCTGGCCGCGCCCCATGAAAACGCCGCCATGAATCTTTCCCGCGCGATACAGGCTGGCAAACTTATCATCCAGTGCCCGTGCCAGAAGCATCCAGCGAAATGCGCGAACCCGTTCTTCCTGCCTGGAATCGGTGGGAATTCCGGAAGCCGAGCGCGGGACAGACTCAGGTTTCGGTGACACCAAACTTGGAACCATGTGGAAAACCTACGTCCCGACCGTCTCCCGGTGCAAACTTTCTTTGAACCGGGATCGAATGGAGCGGAGCAGGGGGACGGTTGGATCAATGGCACTGTCGGATCACGACGTCGCCATCCTTGACCTTCACGCAACACGTCAGACGAAATTTCTCCGGATCCCGGTTCCAGGAATCCAGCACCTCGAGTTCCTCGGGAGTGGGATCTTCAAGGTTCTCCAGGCCGCTCACCACTTCGGCGACGCACGTGCCGCAGGAGCAGTTGAAGCAACCGGCCTCCATTTCGACACCCGCCTTCTCGCCAGCGTCAAGCAGCAGCACTCCCGGCTCGACCTCGGCGGACACATTGGCAGGCAACACGGTTACTTTAGGCATAATCTCGAAGGACAACTCGATTAACGGCGCAGACAGTTATCGCCGGACACGCTGATGTCAACGATTGCAGGGCGCGACGGTCTTCTCACGGGCGCATTCCACCGCTAAAGATTCGCAACCTACCGGCAGCAGCCTTAGAAGCTTTTGTGTATCGTCAGCGCCATGAAAACGAAATCAGCCAGAAGGATGGGCCGGTCGTCGAACTCCGCCACCGGGTTCACTTTGATTGAACTGCTGGTGGTTATTGCCATCATCGCGATCCTGGCGGGCATGCTCATGCCGGCGCTGGCGCGCGCCAAGGTAAAGGCCAGATCCATCGCGAGCCTTAACAATCTGCGACAGCTTGGGCTGGGTTTGACGCTTTACCGCGACGACTTCAACACACGTTTCCCCGGCCACTCGTTGCCCTCCGTGCCGGGCGAGGCACGGGTCCGTTGGGCGGACCTTATCTTCACTTACATGCAAAACATGGAGGTGTATCTCAGCCCGCAGCTTCGCCCGGAGGAACGATCCTTTATGAGCAAACCATTCGCGCACACGGCTCCTGGCGGCGTCGAAACTCCGGGAGTTACCCGATACTACGGAGGCTACGGGTTCAATTATCAGTATCTTGGCAACACGCGGACTCCCGGTGGAGTGCCGCCGTTCCACGCTTCAGACGCTTCCATCGCGGCTCCGGCGAACACGGTGGTGCTCGGCGATACAAAAGGCGCGCGCAAAGGATCTCCCAGCCTGCCCTTCGGCGCGGACGGTTCCGGGGTCTATGTGCTCGACCCTCCGCTCGGCTCGCAAGCGCTCGGCTCGATGGGCAGCCGGAAAACCAGCGTGACGCCCGGTTCTGGCAACGCTTATTACGAAGGTGGCGATGACGGCTCAGATGCCCACCGCGCCACGCCCTCCGCCCGAAATGACGGACGAGTCAATGTTATGTTGGTCGATGGCCACGCCGAAGCAATGACTGCGGCGCAGTTGGATGGCGGAAAAGCGGGCTCAACTCGCGTGAACAACGCCTGGTGGAATGGACATTTCGACCCGACGGTTCGTTGACTCAAGGCGTTGTTGTTCTGTGTCGGTCATCGGCGCTCTTCGGACAACGGAAACCATCGGGGCGTTTTTCGACGCGACAAGTCCACCCAATGCGAGCGGAGTGATCCGCTTCGCTCGTGCATCAAGGTGAGTTTTTCTGACAGGACGCAGCCAGTCTTGCATTCGCCTGGATCGTGCCCAAAAGTCCATGCGGATGGCCAAAGCCCGTCAACCAGTCACAGACAACACACCGCCTCGCGAAGCGCGGCCGTTCAGCGAAGTTGACGCCTGGCGCTCGGTCGGTGGGGGATGGCATCCACTGTTTGGAGGGTTTCGGACGGCGGGATTCAGCTTCGAGTGGCACGACTTTGATTGTTTACAGGAACTGGACTGGGCGCGCAGTTTTCATCCCGGCAGCGTCGAATTGTGTCTGAACTTGCAGGGCAATGCCGTGCTTCGGGACGGCACGAGGCGCGTCACTGTGGCCCCGCGCACCTTCGCTTTCTATTACCAGGGTGAACCGCCGCTCCTGGCCGTGCGCAATGCCGGTGAGCGGCATCAGTTCATCACGGTCGAATTTTCATGCGAGTTTCTGGAAAGGCATTTTGAGAAGACAGTGAACGATCTGCTCCCGCTGGTGAGCGCCGTGGTGCGGAACGATTCGCCCCGGTCGCAAATCGGTGTGCCGGAGCCTTTGCACACGACGCTCGCACAATTGATCGAGAGCTTGCGGCATCCGCCTGTCTTCGCGCCGGCTCAGGCCGTCTGGTTTCAGTGCAAGGCGCTGGAGCTGGCGGCGCAGTTGTTTTTTCGACCTGCCGCCGGGGAACTGTTTTGCACGCGGCAACAACGCGCCGCCCTTGAGCGTGTGGAACGGGCTCGCGCGGTCCTTCGTGAGAAGTTCAACAGTCCGCCATCGTTGGAGGAGCTGGGACGCGAAGTGGGATGCAGCCCGTATTATCTGAGCCGGACTTTTTCACAAGAGACCGGCATGACGATCCAGCAGTATCTCCGGCAGATTCGCATGGAACGCGCGGCGGAACTCCTGCGCACCGGGCGAGGCAACGTGACAGAAGTGGCGTTGGAAGTTGGCTATAACAGTTTGAGCCACTTCAGCGCGGCGTTCCACCAGACCTTCGGCTGCTGTCCCGGTCTGTATCCGCTAAAAACGCAGACGCAACGGGCGGCCGAAGCGGGATAAAGCACAAACAGCCCTCCATCCCGCGCCTTCACTCGATCGGGGCAGTCGCGATCCTGAAACCCACAACCTGCCACCAAACCGACCGGGTAGGGCTGGTGTGTCCTCACACCGCCGCGAAGGTCGAATGGACTGCCGCACCCCGCCAACGCCACGGCGCAGTGAGGACACAGCGCCCTGCCGCCCCCCGCGCGCGGATATGGCCGTGGGGATTTTGTTTGCGCGGACGTGGCCGTCCGCGCCCCTCCTGTCTGGACCGAAGAGCTGTGATTCTCACAGCAGTCACAGAGCCTCCGGCATCCACCCTCGGTACCGATCAGGGATTGCCTCAGGCTCTGTGACTGTGGCGGGAACCGCCGCTCTCGATTCGTCCAGCCCGACCAGGGATGGAGCCAAATGAATTCAAGTCATGGAGATAGCGGCTGGTTCACGTTTGAGGACGAATGTATGCTGGATGTCGGTTGGCGCAGATTTCATACGCGTCAATCCAAGTCCCTCCTCGACAACCATGACGGCAATACCTACAAGCAAATAGTGATCAATCCAACCGCAAATGCCCTGGTCACTTAACTCGCAGGCAAAGTACATTGAAATCCCCGGTCATTCTTGCACACGGGCAGCAAGTTCTCGCCTTCATCCTGGCGGTGGGCGTTGGCGCAATTGCGATCAGCCTGGCGGCGCTTGTCGCAGGCTTTCGAAAGAAGAATGACAAGAGATCCGTCTCAGGTCTAGTTTGCTCGTCGCTTGGAATTATGGTCGGCGGTTTCTTGTGCTTTCTCCATGGTGCGGAGCCGCCGTATTTCGACTTCTTCTCAGTCATCATGCTTTCGCCGCTGCCGCTCGCGCTAGTCGCGCTTTTCCTTAGCCTCAGGCGAAAGGCCAAAAATGCCTAACGAAGCAGGCATAGCATTGACCGGAGCGAGAAAGGGGGCGGAAATTACAACAAGGGGAATCCTTTTCCACGTGGAGTCATCTCACTTTTCATCGGGCTGGTAGCCCGACGGCACGGGCAAGTTGCCCGTGCCACCCGCGACTATGAAAAATGCGAGTTGGCACACGCGTTCTCCAAGATTCCCTTTGCCCGCTGCGTTTCCCGCCGCGTAACCTCGCGGTGTGGGAACGCCGAGCATCGCTGACATCACCTACCGCTATGAAAGGCGGCGGGCGGTGGCGAGCGGCATTCTTGAAACGGCCGGCAATACATTTCTCCTGCTCGTCGTGGTCCGTTGGTTCATCGATGCGGGCCCGACCGCCAAGGCTCTGGTTGCGGGCGGCGGCAGCGTCGGTCTCTTCATTTCTCCTCTCGTGGTGTCGGCGGTCGCGCGGCTGGGTTGGAAAACTTCCATTGCCGCCTCGCGCCTCGCGATGTGTGGCGCGGCATGTTTTCTGACCATGGCGATCATCCCGGTGCTACCTGTGTTTGTCGTGGGCAGCATCCTGGCGCTGACCTGTTCTGCGGCTGCCATCCCGCTTCTCACCCAAATCTACCAGGAGAACTATCCTGCGTCAGAACGTGGACACCTCTTCTCTCGCGCGTTCGTCATTCGAATAGGAACGGCGGCGCTCTTCAGTGAGTTCGCAGGCCAGCTCATGTCGCGGCACATCGAGTACTTTCGACTGCTGCTCCTGATATTCGCTGGTTGCTTCGCGCTTTCGGCGCACTGTCTGGCGAATTGTCCATCCCGCCCGTTGACTGCGACTGGCGGCACTCATCCTCTCCGGGCGCTTCGTTTCGTGCGCGAGGACAAGCTGTTTCGCCGGACGCTGATCAGTTGGATGCTCATGGGGTTCGCCAACCTGATGATGCTGCCGATGCGCGTCGAGTATCTGGCAAATCCCAAATACAACCTGGCGTTGACCGTGGGTGAGATCGCCTTTCTCACGGGAGTGGTGCCGAATGCGGCGCGCCTTGTGATGAGTCCGATCTGGGGCTGGCTCTTTGACCGCATGAACTTCTTCATGCTCCGCGTCACGCTGAACGCGGGTTTCGCCATTGGCATCCTCGCGTTCTTCACGAGCTCCGACGTGAAAGGGCTGATCATCGGGGCCTTGGTTTTCGGCATCTCGAACGCAGGGGGCGATGTGGCGTGGAGTTTGTGGGTGACGAAGTTTTCACCGCCGGAACACGTGGCGGATTATATGTCGGTCCATACGTTTTTCACTGGTTTGCGCGGAATCGTGGCGCCGCTCGCCGCGTTTCATCTGGTGCAGACTTATCAGGTGACGACTCTGGGATGGATCGCCGCGGCAATGATCTTCAGCGCGAGCCTGCTGCTGTTGCCAGAGATTCGATTTGGACGGCGCGGGAGGGGTGCCCAGGCTTTGAATGAGGAAGTATCCGAATAATTTCGCATTTGCCGTCATCCGTTTTCGACCGTTAGCATCCCTCCGTCTGCTTCATCGAGTCCGTGCCAGACCCGGCTCGTGACGAACTGAATGAGCATCACCTATCTCGAAGCGATTCGCGAAGCCCAGGCAAGGGCGTTGCGGGAAGATCCGCGCGTCTATATCTACGGCCAGGATGTGGGGGCGTTTGGCGGGGCTTTCAAAGCCACGAAGAATCTCGCGCAGGAGTTCGCCGGTCGCGTGATCGATTCGCCAATCAGTGAGGACGCGATGATCGGCTCGGCGGTTGGCGCGGCAATCGAGGGGATGCGGCCCATCATAGAGATGCAATTCGCGGACTTCTCGACGGTCGGTTTCAACCAGATCATTAATCAGGCGGCCACGCTTTTCTGGCGAACGAAAGTGCCTTGTCCCATCGTCGTGCGCCTGCCCTCGGGCGGCACTTCTGGGGGCGGTCCATTTCACAGTCAGAGCATGGAAGCGCTCTACGCGCATTACCCGGGGTTGATCGTCATGACACCCGCCACGGTCGAGGATGCCTACAGCATGTTGATCGAAGCCGTGGCCATCGATGACCCGGTGATTTTTTGCGAGCACAAGTTTCTCTATTACCATCTCAAGGCTGAGAAGCTGCCCACTGAAGCGATGCCTGTGGGTAAAGCACGAATCGCCCGTGAGGGCCGGGATCTTACAATCGTCGCGTACAGCGCCATGGTGCATGAAGCACTCGCGGTCGCGGAGGAACTGGCGACGGAAGGCACGGAAGTTGAAGTTGTCGATCTGCGCACGGTGAAGCCGCTGGACACCGACACGGTAATGGCGTCAGTGGCGCGCACGGGACGATTGCTCGCGGTGGGTGAAGCGTTTCCATGGGGTGGGGTGACTGCGGAGGTTGTTGCGCGTGTGGCCAGCGAAGGTTTTGCATTGCTGGATGCGCCGCCGCAGCGGTTGAATGCGAAAGACACGCCGATTCCCTATCACCCGAGCCTTTGGGCGGCGCATCGTCCGACTGCCAGGACAATTGCGCTGGCGGCGAGAAATCTTTTGAGGACATGAAGCGAATGAATGGAAAGTGAAATAATCCCATGCCAAAGATTCCCATCATCATGCCGCAACTTGGCGAATCCATCGCGGAAGCCACCGTCATCTCGATTTTGACGCAGGAGGGCGAGGGTGTGGAGGCTGATCAGGACGTGCTCGAGGTGGAGACAAACAAAGCGACGATGAACGTGGCCGCCCCCTGCCGTGGCCGGGTAAGCAAATGGCTGGTGAAGTTAAATGAGAGTTACACTGTCGGATCGATCCTCGGTCACCTCGACGCCAGTACGGAAGATGCGGCGCGGCTGGGATTGGACGCTACAACCCCTTCGATGGGTGACGCGCAAGTCGGACATGCATCGAACGAATCGGATTTGGATGCAACTCTGAGTAATGAAGGAGAAGCACGCCAGCGATCCGTGGAGCCAACGGTTCGAGGACTGCCGGTGCCGGCGCACGTGGCGGGGGCGAGTTATATGTCGCCGAGGATGAAAGCGCGGATGGCTGAACTCGGTTTGCACGCGGCGGATCTGGCAGGCATCGCCGGCAGCGGTGCGGCGGGGCGCGTGACGATCGAAGATTTTGAGAAATTCATAGCCAACCTGGAGCGGAGCCGAATGAGTCCGGCCTCGACCATGCGTGTGGCTGTAGCGGACGCGATGCGCCGGAGCTGGACGCGGCCATTAGCTACCGTTGCGCTGCCGGTGTGTCTCGATCCGATGCTGGTTCATCGCAAGAATTCCGACCTGAAACCTGGTCCCGCACTCTACGCGCTTCGCGCCCTGGCACTGGCTTTGGGTGAGAACAGCGCTCCGGCTGGACGTCTGGTGGGAAGCCGCATCGTGCATCCTTCCTCCATCGACGTGGGTTTCGCTGTCGAAGCGGAGGATGGCGTGCTCGTACCGGTATTGCGCAAAGCAGACAAGCGCCCGCTCTCGGAATTGCTCGTCCGCTACAACGAACTTGTCTCACTGGCCCGGCAGCGTCGGCTGCCACCCGATGCGACCGGCGGATCAATCGCCACCGTGACGAACTTCGGCACGTTCGGCCTGACGTGGGCGACGCCAATTCCGCTGCCTGAACAGACGCTCGTTCTTGGAATGGGGGCAGGTCGGAAAGTTCCGGATTGGAATGAAGCAAGAGGCCAGTTCCTGCCAGTAACAGAGGCCAATCTGACTCTGAGTTTCGACCATCGCGTTCTCGACGGCGGCGCGGCCGGGCGGTTGCTGGCACGTGTGGCATCACTCCTCTGTGAGCCGAAGAAGCTCTAAGATTCCGGTCCGCATCGGCGACGCGACGTTGTGGAGAACCCTCTCGACAATATCGACTCCACGGGTAGTTTCGCGACATTTCTAATATGACAGACCCGCGATATTCCAAGTTGGCCCGGCTTTTGATAGAGTACTCGACTGCGCTCAAAAGGAACGAGCGGATACTGCTGGACATGATCGATGTGCCAGACGAATTCACGGTGGAACTAATGCGCGCGGTTCGTGTGGTGCATGCTATTCCACTGGTGGAAGTGCGACATTCACGGGTCACTCGCGAGGTGCTCCTCGGAACGGATGAAGCACACGCCAAAACCGTGCGTGAGATCGAAATGTTCCGGATGAAAAAGGTGGATGCTTACATCGCCATCCGCGGTGCCGCCAATGCCAGCGAGTCTTCGGACGTGCCAGGTGCGAAACTGGCGCTGTACTCGAAGACTCTTCGCCCCGTTCTCAATTACCGGGTCAACAAGACGAAATGGTGTGTTTTGAGATGGCCGACCCCGAGCATGGCTCAAAGCGCCGGAATGAGTACGGAAGCGTTTGAGAATCTCTACTTCGATGTCTGCACGATGGATTACCTAAAAATGGCGAAAGCGATGGTGCCGCTGGAGCGGCGGATGAAGCAGGCCGACCGTGTGCGGATCACCGCGCCTGGCACCGATCTATCATTCAGCATCAAGGGAATCGGGGCAAAGATGTGCAAGGGCGATCGCAACATTCCTGATGGGGAGGTTTTCAGTTGCCCGGTGAAGGACTCGATCAACGGCGCGATTCAATTCAACACACCCACGCTTTACTCGGGCACGAAATTCGAGAATGTGCGACTTGAGTTCAAGGCGGGCAAAATAGTAAATGCCACAGGCAGCAACACGAAACGGCTCAACGAGATTCTCGATACGGATCCCGGCGCTCGTTACACTGGAGAATTTTCCCTTGGGTTTAATCCCTACATTTTGAATCCCATGTGCGACATCCTGTTTGACGAAAAGATCGCCGGCTCGTTGCACTTGACCCCCGGTCAGGCGTACGAGGATTGCGACAATGGAAACCGATCGGCAGTTCATTGGGACATGGTGTTGATTCAAAGGCCCGAGTGGGGTGGGGGAGAGGTCTGGTTTGACGACGAACTGATACGCAAGGACGGGCGGTTTGTGCCAGGCGATCTTCTGCCGCTGAATCCAAACAAGTTGAAATAGTTGTGCGCCACACTCGATGACTTTAGACAGGACAGTTCCCCAAATCATCATGGGAGCGGTTGCCGGGTTACCTTGGGTTAGGGAAGGCGGCATCATCCGCGCATTGCGGACGGTTCTTTTGGCCGGAGTTGGACTGCTCAACGTGGAAGCGCAGCCCACGCTGCCACTCAGTTCGCGAGTCACTCCAGACTTGAGCAAGCCCGGGTTCGCCTGGCGCGTGTTCGCGAATTCGAACAACACGGACAACAGTCTCGCAAGGGCGGAAGCAGCCCTGGCTGGGGCGCTCAAGGATGCTGTCGGCAATCCGCTTCCCAATCGCGCAGACCCGGCGGCTCGAGGGGCGGCGATCGCGCCTTCCCTCGCTCCCATTCCCACGAACGCACCGATCGAGTTCGCCATTGAATCGGCGATCAATCTGAGTCAAACGCAAGGTGACGGTAATGGCGCTTTCACTCCCGACCTCCAGATGCCGGGCATTCCAACACTGGACCAAGGCAACGACGGCATCGCCGCGGAGATCATCACGTTTCTTGAGCTGCCCGCCGGAGTCATCACGATGGGGGTGAATTCTGATGAAGGCTTTCGAGCCAGCGCCGGCAACCTCCACGACGCGTTTCAAGGATTGGTCCTGGGCGAGTTTGATGGTGGGCGTGCGAATGCGGACACGATTTTTTCTTTCACGGTTCAGGAAGCGGGAGTCTATCCCTTCCGCCTTCTCTGGGAGGAAGGCGAAGGCGGAGCCAGCATCGAATGGTTTACAGTGAAGGCTGACGGAGCCAGAACTTTGATCAATGATCTGGAGCATGGCGGGATCAAGGCATATCGCGCAGCCACAGCCGGACCGAGGGAACCTTACGTGCAGTCAGTGAAGCCCGGGCGCGCACTCAGGCAGCTCAATCAAGCGGCATCCGCCGTGGAAGTTGTAATCCATGACGGCGATGATGTTGCCATCGACGACGCGTCGATTGATTTGAAGATTGATGGCAGGGCTGCGTCGGGAATGAAGCGTGATGGCAGGAGGGTGACGTTGACCTACGCGCCCGAGAGAATCCAATTCTCATCTGAATCACACACCGCCGAGCTGGTGTTCAAGGGCACGGGAGGATTCAGCCGTGTGGAGAAATGGAGTTTTCGCAACTGGAAGAATGTGGTTCTGCCAGCCCCTGTGGTGATGGAGACTTTTGATGCGGTTGCGGAAGGCGCGCGACCTGAGGGCTGGGTGGCAGCCAATTTTACGGTGGGATGCCAACCCGGTGAGGACATTACGAATCAAAAATCGGACACGTACAAGAACTGGGTCGTGATCGGGACCGGCACGATTCCATTCGTCGATCAGGAAGGCATTGTGAGCGTCAATCCGGCGGAGAAGCTCAACGACAGGCCGCTCACGATTGACATGCTCAGATCGGGTAGAGTTCTTTACGCGGAATCGGACGGAAGGTGCAGCGGTGAATCACGACAGGAGGTTCTTGCCGGAATCGCTGACAGCTTTGGACAGACTCAGTTCATCGTAAGCCCTGCGTTCAAACTTTCGACCGTGAAGGATCCCATGCTCTCCTTTGGATGTGGCTATGTGCAGAACCAGGACAGTTTCGGAGGCGTCGAGTATTCGGTCGATGGAGGGAATGCCTGGCTTCCGGTGGTCTATTTTCTTGATAGCGCGGACATAATCCTGAAAAGCGACGGGGCCGTGGATGGTGTAAAGACGCTCAATGCCACGCAGAGCGATTCGTCCCTTTGGACAGTAAATGGAGTGGTAAGAGGCGGATCGTTTGGCGACGCCATTGCCGCTCCGATCGATGAATCGATCGGTGATTACATCGTTCCCCGCGTGGATGACAACAGCTCCGAGGGGAAACGAATTGAAATCTTTCGCCTGCCTGCCGCCGCAAACAAAGCTGATGTTCGGCTCCGCTTTCTGGCGACTGGTTCGGACAGCTACTATTTCTTTATCGACAATGTCGCCTTCGGGGACACTCCTCCTGACCAAAATACAAACCCCACCACTCCGCCCAGGCTCACGTACGAAATCGTCGCCGACGGACTGAAACTCAACTGGGATGGGGATGGGAAACTTGAATTCGCTGATAACGTCTCAGGCCCATGGAGCTTGGTTACAGGTGCCGCGAGTGGTTACCAGGTGAATAATTTAGTCGGCATCGCAAAGTACTTTAGGGTTCGGCAATAGACAGGAGGCTGTTGCTGCGGAAGCAACATTCCGGGTGATCTCACGGCAGCCTGAGCCACCGCCATCGGCTTCCAGGAAAGCCTTGAGCATCGACTAGCGGGATTCCTCAGCAGCAACGGAAGCATCCTTCAAAATAGCTAGGAACTGCTTGATGGCAGGGGAGAGGACTTTGTTCTTCTTGTGAATTGCTGCGAGCGGACGAATAAACTCCCCTCCGGCGAGTGCCACTTCGACGAGACTGTGCCGGGAAATTTCGTGGACGATGGAGCCCTGGGGAACGATTGAGATTCCGGCATCGATCTCGACGGCGCGTTTGACGGTTTCGATGTTGTCAAAATCCATCACATGTTTAACGGCCACGTTCTGATCCTTGAGAATCTTGTCGATCGCCTTGCGTGTTGGAATATCGGGGCCGAAGCCGATGAACTTCTGGCCGGCAAGATCTTTTACCGCAATGCTCGATGATTTCGCCAACGCATGCTGGGGATGGCAGATCAGCACAAGTTTGTCGCGGCGCAGGGGGACGACTTCCAGTTTGGAATCCTTCCCGGGGAAGGCAACAAGGCCCAGGTCCACCACGTTTCCCAGAACGTCTTCATACACCTGATTGGAGCGCCGGTACTCCACGTTGACGTGGACCGTCGGGTAGCTTTTGAGGAATCGTTTGATGTACGGCGGCAGGTCATGAAGACCGATGCTGTAGATCGTGGCGATGCGAATGGTGCCCGAAACGATGTCCTTTATTTCCTGAAGTTCGGAGTGGAGCGTATCGTAAGTCTGAACGATCTGCTTGCTGTGCTGGTAGAGGAGCTGTCCCTCGCGGGTAAGCCGGAATTTTTTCTTGCTCCGCTCGATGAGCAGCGTCTTGAACTGTTTCTCGAGGGAGCTGATCTGCTGGCTGACGGCAGACTGAGTTATGGCGTTGACTTGAGCCGCTTTGGTGAAGCTTTCCGTTTCCGCGAGATCGCAAAAGACTTTTAGACTTTCAATTTGCATCTCCTAATTGAAAAGAGAGCGAGAACTTAAGTCAATCATGCCTCGCTGGCGTGATGTGTTGCTTCCACGGCTGTGACAAAGTCATTGGAGAAAACAGTTGAGAGTTGAATGGCCATGGCGAGCATCTGATTTCTGGTGAATTTCGGTGGTTCAGCGACTTCAGGAAGGGCAAGGCTTGAGGTTTTTGAACGCCATCACCAAGCG
>SXGR01406933.1_pt1 | contig 56392 bp, 45 predicted proteins | sample 3174711 | NCBI WGS metagenome assembly SXGR01 (sample SAMN11356860, study PRJNA531348) | freshwater metagenome | isolation source: freshwater sample F1-60 | place: China: Fuxian Lake, Yuxi | collected 2017-12-25 | reverse complement strand
GGCGTGCAGCCGAACGGCGGGAAGAATTCCTACGGCAGCGGATTTCATCCGTCGGTGTTTCAGGGCGTGCAGTGCCGGTCCAAGGGCGATCCCGTGCTCTACGCGTCGGATCCGGCGGGATTCACGCGCGACCTGCGTCGCGACAGTCTGGATGCGTTGCAGGCGCTCAATGAAATCCAGGCGAGCGCTCTCGGCCATCCCGAGACGCGCACGCGCATCGCGCAATACGAACTCGCCTACCGGATGCAGGTGTCGGTGCCCGAAGTGATGGATATCACGCGGGAAAAACCGGAGACGATCGCGGCCTACGGGGCGCAGCCGGGCGAGTCGAGTTTTGCCAACAACTGCTTGCTCGCCCGCCGACTCGTCGAGCAGGGTGTGCGGTTCGTGCAACTCTTCGACTGGGGCTGGGACTTCCACGGTACGAATGACAAAGAGGATATCCGCGGCGGCCTGACGAAGAAGTGCGCGACGATGGACCAGCCCGTGGCGGCGCTGATCAACGACCTGCGGCAACGCGGGCTGCTCGACGAGACGCTGATCGTGCTCGGCGGCGAATTTGGTCGCACGCCGTTCCGCGAGGGGCGCACGGCGGCGGGGGAGATTCTCGGACGCGACCACTATCCGGATTGTTACACCATGGTGCTGGCGGGCGGAGGGATCAAAGGCGGGCTCTCGTATGGTGAGACGGACGAACTCGGCTTCAACGTCACGAAGGACAAAGTCCATGTGCACGATCTGCAGGCGACCATTCTGCACCAACTCGGCTTCAACCACGAGCGCCTGACGTATCGCTTCGAAGGCCGCGACTATCGACTCACCGACGTGCACGGGAGCGTGGTGAAGGGGCTGCTGGGGTAAACGGCTCTGGTGCGAAGGCCGTCCGGAATTATGGGTGGGCGATGGCTTTGACGGTCCCGCTCGAGACGTAGCGGGGGAAGATCAAGTTGGGCTCGGGCCGCAGGTAGCCTTGGCTGACCATCTGGGCCATCAAGCGCGAGAGGCGGTGGGCAAACGTCTCGTCGTGAAAGCGGTAGTGCGAGATGGCTTCCTCGAAGAGATGGTCGGAGTCGCGGGCGATAAGTGAGACGGCATCGGGCACGGTCAGGCCCCGACGGAGGAGATACACGAGCACGGCGAGGGTGTGCGTCGGTTTGGCGACCAGCAGGGCGGTGGGCGGGAGGGGCGACGCGAAGAGTGCGTCGAGCTTGGCGGCGAGGTTCGTGGCGGTGCCGTTGTGGCGAACGATGCGAGCCTCGGTGGCGTCGCGCCCGTGGGCGCATCCTTCGCGGAAGCCTTCTTCGCTGGCGAGGTCACCGGCTACCCCGGAGTGCGGCACGATAAACGCGAGACGGCGGTGGCCTTTGCCACGGAAAATGCCGGCGGCGTGGCGACAGACGGAACGGTAGTCGACGTCGAGAGACGGCAGTTTCACCTCGGCGTGACACGAGCCGAGCACCAGGGCGGGAATCGAGTGGGTCGCAAACCACTCCTGCAGTTCCTTGCTCACGGAGAGCAGGACGCAACAGAACACGCGATTTTGACGGACAAAGGTTTCAAGTTTGCGTTGCTGGGCTTTGGCACTGCGCATCTGGCAGACGAGCGTCTCGTTCGTAAAACCGTGCTCCGTCAAGTGAGCGCGCATTTCGCTGATGCCTTGGTAGGCGGTGAGCGACGTCTGCAAAATGGGGGTGTGGGAGACGAGAACAACCAGACGACTGGAGTTCGCGGAGGGGCGCCGGTTCTGTCCGATCAGGCGGTTGCGCCGGCCTTGGTGAATCTCGATGAGTCCCTCCTTCGCGAGCAGTTGCAGCGCTGTGCGCACGGTGGGACGGCTCACCTGAAACAGTTCGCAGAGGCGCCGTTCGCTCGGCAGCGACTCCTGCCAGACGCCCTCGGTCACGGCCTTCCGGATCGCGGCGGCGGATTGTGCGACCAATGATTGCCGCTTCGGTAATTCCAAGACTCCCGGTGGGCTGCTCATGTTTCCTTACCAGTGATAGCATCTAGTGCCCGCGGCGATAGCGTTTTTGCTATGTTACATGAATGTGTCCCTGCCCGTTTCCATTTGGTCCGCCGTCCCGACGCCGCTCACCGCAGATCTGAAGGTCGATGAAGCCTCCGTGGAGCGGATGATCGAGGCAGCCGTGCAAGAGGGCACCGAGGGACTGTTCGTGGCCGGCACCTGCGGCGAAGGTCCGTGGCTGCCTGATCGCGAGCGCCGGCGGATGATGCACGCGGCGGTGCGCAACGCGGGCGGCCGGCTGAAGATCGCGGCGCAAGTGTCGGACAACTCCCTGCCGCGCATCCTCGACAATGCCGCGATGGCCGCGGAGGCCGGGGCAGACTTTGCGATCATCGCCCCGCCCGCGACTCTGCTCAACGCCACGCCGGACCGGGTGACGGCGCTGTTTGTCGAAGCGGCTTCGCGCTGCCCGCTGCCGGTGGGGATCTACGATCTCGGCAAAATTCGCCCGATCATGATCCCCGAGGATCGGTTGCAGGAAGTCTACTCGGTGCCGCAGGTGATGCTCGTGAAGGACAGTTCCGGCTCGCCGGAACGTCGCGCGATGGCGTTGGCGGCTCGGGCCGCGAAACCGGGGCTGCGGCTCTTCAACGGCGACGAATTTCGCTGCCTCGAATACCTCCTGGCGGGCTACGACGGATTTATGTTCGGTGGAGCGGCGGCGGTGATGCCGCAGCTAAAGCGCATCGTTTCTCTAGTCGCGGCGGGCGATATGGCAGCGGCGACGCAGGTGGAAGCGGAAATGAAGGAAACTCTGTTTGGTATTTACGGTGGGAAATCCATCGCGTGCTGGTTGACGGGCTTGAAGCACTACATGGTGCGGCGTGGGCTTTTCACGACATCAGCGAGTTTTCTCGGCTATCCGCTTACCGACGAGTGCCAAGTCACCATCGACCGTTATCTGGCGACGCGGTAACGCGAGGGAAATTGCTGGACGGCCGACGCTCCGCGCTGTCACCCCATCTCTCATCCCATGAATACTCCGAGTATGCCGGCTGGCGGTCCCCGTGCGATTGTCACAGGTGGTGCGGCCAATATCGGCCGGGCCATCACCGAAGCCCTGTTGGCGGCCGGTGGCCGCGTTGTGATCGGTCAGCGCAATATCGCAGCGGCCTCCGCACTGGTTGAGCGCTACGGCGACCGGGTGATTCCGATGCGGGTCGACGCGAGCGATCCGGCGGCGTGCCGACGATTCGTCGATGCGGCGGCAGCGGCGCTCGGCGGGCTCGATGTGCTGGTGAACAACTCCGCGGTCACCGGAGCCTCGGCGATCGCGAAGCTGGCGGACATCACGCCGGAGCATTTTGAAAACGTCGTGCGCGTGAATCTGGGCGGAGTGATCTTTTGCTCCCAGGCGGCCGTGCCGCACCTGAAGGCTTCGGGGGGTGGCGTGATCGTGCACATCTCGTCGGTGAACGCGGTGCGTCCGCAGATGGGCGCGCTGGTGTATGCGGCGACGAAGGCGGGGCTCACTTCGGTGACGCAGTCGATGGCGAAGGAGCTGGCGGCGGACGGAATTCGCGTTGTGGCGATCGCGCCGGGCGACATCGCGCTCGATAACGCAACGGAGACGGACGCGGCGATTGCCGCGAAAGGCGCGGGCGGTGATGTGGTGAATCAGACGCCACTCGGTCGCGGCCGCACGGCGGATATCGGCGAGACGGTGGCTTTTGTGTGTTCGCCGGCGGCTCGTTTTGTTACCGGCGTCACGTGGGTCGTGGACGGCGGGTTGCTCGCATGAGCCGGCGCTCAGATCGGCGCGAGCGTGCAGAGCGCGTCGCCCTTGCGCACGGAGCGCTGAATGCGCCACATGACGATGCGGCCGGAGCTTTCGGCGCGGACGATGGTCGTGGCGAGGGTGTCCAACGCGTGCACGATGCCGAGAACTTGGCCGCGGCGGACGCGGGCACCGACTTTCGCGGTGGGCACGAAGAGCCCGTTGTGCGGCGCGGGGTGGTGAATTTGGAGGTGAGCTTCGTCGGCGTCTTTGGTCGTGCGCTGGATTTGGGTGCGCAATTTCGCGGGGCGTTTCGTCGGGATAAATTCAAGGGCGGCGAGCAGAAGGCGCAGACCGCGGTTGAGGTGGCGGAGGTCGCGCGGGTCGACGTCGCCGGTGCCGCGGCACTCGACGTAGATGGCGGCGATGTTGCGGGCATGGGCTGCACTCAACGTGCGGCCGGGCAAAAACGGGCCGTCCCAGCACCAGAAGGAGTCAAAGCAGGCGGCCATGGCGCGTTGCATGCGGTTGATGGATTTTTCGTGGGTAATAAAACCGGTCCACGGCAGCAGTTCGTAGGCGCGGCCGGCGCTGTGCAGATCGACGTAGTGGGTAACCTGCGCGAGGAGTTGAGTGTCGAACAAGTGTGCGAGTCGCTGCGTGACCGAGCCGCGGGCGTCGCCGGGAAAGGCGCGGGCAAGGTTGACGTCGTCGGCGGGATTCGAGCGGAGGCCGGCGTAGAACGCGCCCTCGGTCAGCACGGGCACCATGACGACGGTGCCGCGCAGATTTTTCGGGCGCCAGTCCTCGGCCCATTGGCGGAGCAGGGTGGGGCCCTCGTATTCGTCGCCGTGCGTGGCACCGTTCAGCAGGAGCACGGGGCCGGGCTGGGCGCCGCGCCAGATAAATGCATCGAAGCCGACGCTACGGACGGAGAATCGGCGCTGGTGAAAGCCGGGCGCGAGCTGCTTAAGATCGACGGAAAATTTGGAAGTGGAGGAACCCATGGCTAAAGCGAAAAAGACTACGGCGAAACTGAACTCACGCAGCAAGCGCCGCGGCGCACAACCACGCGCGACTGGCCAACGCAAACAACCAGTGGCGCGCTGGTCGACGGAGGGCGCGCGCAAACTCCTCGTGTTGGAGAACGCGTTTTGCCGCGTGGCGATCTGGCCCGAGATGGGAGGGGCAATCGTGAGTTACGTGGAGGTGGCGAGCGGTGTCGATATCATGTGGCGAAATCCCTACGGGCAGCCGGCGCGGACCCGGCCGCTCGACCAGCCGATGCGTAGCGGCAGCGATCTCTACGACGTGATGGACGGCAGTTGGTATGTGTCGCTGCCGAACGGCTTTTTCGCTGGCGACTATTTCGGCGCGCCAATCGGGACGCACGGTGAGCTGCGCAGTCTGCCGTGGGAAGTGACGGAGATTGCGACGGCGAAAAATGAACTGCGCGTGACGTTGGTGGGGCACTCGGTGCGCACGCCGCTCGTCTACCGGCGCGAGCTGACGCTGCGGCGCGACAGCGGGCTGATGCAGTGGCGTGAGACGCTGGAGAATCGCTGGGCGGAGCCGCTGCCGGTGGCGTGGCTCCAGCATCCGACTTGGGGCGGACCGCTCATCGACGGGGCACGTTTGATCACCCCGGCGCGCACGGTGCGGGTGTTTAAGGCGGACGATCCGAGCGGGCTGCAATTGGAGTCGGGTTATTCCGGGAAGTGGCCGATGGTGCCGGAGCGCGAGGGCGGCGAGATGCGTGATTGCAGCGTGGTGGCACCGGCCGGCAGCGGGCGCGATCACTCCGTGCAATTGACGGATTTCGAGGCGGGCTGGGGCTGCGTGTGGAATGAGCGACGGGGGCTCGGGTTCGGCCTAGAGTGGGAGTTGGCGAAGTTTCCGTATGCGTGGTCGTGGAATAGTGGGGGCGGCGTAAAGCAGTATCCGTTGTGGGGCGAGGGACACATCATCACGCTCCAGCCGAGCACGTCGCCGGTGGGACGCTGGCCGGATCTCTTGCGCGACGGCGCGGTGCTTACCGTGCCGGCGCGGGGCAGCGTCTCGACGACGATGATGACGGGTTTTGTTAAGTCGGCCAACGGGCCGTGGTCGAACGGAGAGGGCGCCCCATGAATCTCTGGAAACATGCCGACAAGTGGGGTGCACCGCCGATCGAAGATGCGGTGACGCTCGGTGAAGGCGGCACGCCACTCGTGCGTTCGCGCGTGATCGGGCCGGCGCTCGGGTTGAAAAATCTCTGGTTCAAGATTGAAGGCTGCAACCCGACGGGTTCCTACAAGGACCGTTTCGCGGCGGCGGCGGTCACGCACTTGAAACGCGACGGACGTGTGGCGTGCCTCGGCACATCGAGCGGCAACACGGGCGCGGCGCTCGCGGCGTATTGTGCACGCGCGGGGATTCGGTGTTTTCTCGCCATCGTCGAGGGCGCGCCCGAGGGAAAATTGCGGCAAATGCGGGCCTACGGGGCACAGTTGATCCGCATCAAAGATTTTGGGGCGTCGCCGGCGGTGATCGATGCGGTGATGGCAGGACTGCGCGGGCTCGCGGATGACGTCGGGGCGGGCTTCGAGGTGAGCGCGTTTTGTTTTTCGCCCGGTGGTATGGCCGGGGTGCAGACGATTGGCCTCGAAGTCGCCGAGGCGTTGACGGGACAGCGTTTCAGTATTTTCAGTCCGGCCGGTGGCGGCGGATTGACGTTGGCAGTCGCTCGCGGCGTGAAGACGTGGGGCGGCGCGGGCTGCGTCCATTGCGTGCAGCCGGTGGGCAACGACACCATCGCGTCGGCGTTGCGCGCGGGGCGCGACCATGCGGCGGCGATGCGGTCGACGACGGCGATCAGCGGTCTGCAGGTGGGCAGTGTGCTCGACGGCGACGACGTGATCGCGGCGTGTCGCGAATTTGGTGGAACCGGCTACATCGTGACCGACGAAGCCGCGTGGGCGTGGCAGGCACGGCTGGCGCGTGAAGAGGGAATCTTTTCGGAACCGGCAGGCGCGGTCGGTCTCGCGGGAGTCGAGCAGGCGGTGTCCCGCGGCGAGTTGGCGCCGGACGAACACGCGGTGTGCCTCGTCACGGGCAGCGGCTTCAAAGATGAGCGTTCGCTCGTGCGGATGATCGGCGAGGAGCCGACGCCGCTCGTGGGCTCGTTCGAGGAGTTTGCGACCGCCGTGCGGGCGGCGCTGTAGGCTGCGGGAGCGGACGGCTGCGGAGAGCCGTCCCTACCGAGGACGGACGTGCGAGAGCGGCTTACGGAAGCTCGCGGATCTTCACGTTACGATACCAGACGGGAGCCTGAGCTTTGCCGTGGAGACCTTGGAAGCCGATGGGGCCGGAGCGGCTGAAATCCTTCAGGGCTTTGCCGAACTTGTTGGCGGTGCCGTCGGGATTTTTCTTCGGCTCTTTCCAGTTGTTCAGGTCGGCGTCGAAGACCTCTTCGCCGTTGAAGATGAGGGCGACGTGGCTGCCGTTGCAGGTGATCGTGAAGCGATTCCATTCACCGATGGGCTTCGACATTTTCTTGGACGGAGGCTGCGCGTTGTAGATCGCCCCGACCATGCCGTAGAGCGCGCCGTCGGCGCTGTCGTGGACTTGGATTTCGAGGGCGGCGAGCACGTTCTTGATGTCGCCCGAGCGGAGGAAGACGCCGCTGTTGGATTCCTTCGCGACCTTGAATTCCAAATCGAGGACGAAGTTGGAGTAGGATTTTTTCGTCCAGATGGTGTTGTGGTCCTTGGCGACGAGCGTGCCGTTTTCGAAGACCCAGTCGCCGGGCTTCGTGACGGCGTCGGAAAAATCCGTGGCGATGAGTGCCGGCCAGCCCTTGGTGTCGGGGTGGCTCTTGGGTGCGGCGGAAAGCGAGCCGACTGCGGCGCTGCAGAGCGCGCCTAGGCCGGCGAGGAATAGAAATTTGCGGGTCATTGAGGTGATCATAGGAGTGACGAAGATGATGAGAAGGGGGCGAAAAGTGCGTTACGCGAGGGGCGCCGTCGGCAATTCGAAGCCGCGGCGGTAGGGCTTGCGGATGAAGCGGGAGAGTTCGGGGGCATTGGTGGCGCGCATGGTGCGGGCGTCCCAGGTGATGCGTTTGCCAGCGTAGATCGGGAGCAGACCGACGAGGAGCGCTTCGGTGAACGGCGCGGAATACCAGAAGCCGACTTTCGCGTCTTCGGGGCGGCCGGCCCGGCAGGCATCGACCCATTCGCGGCGATGGCCAACGCTGCGCGGGAGCGTTTTGGCGGGGCGCGTGAACGCCTGCATTTTGCTCTCGGGCACGAGGCGCGGCGTGCCGGACCAACCGGGCGCCATGAGCACGCCTTTCGTGCCCACGAAATAGATGCCGTTGTCCCCGAGCGGGCGATCGGCTTCGAGTTCGGCGGGGCGCGGGGGCATTTTGCCGCCGTCATACCAGACGAGTTTAATCGGACCGCGGCCGCCTTTGGCGGCGAAATGGTAGGTAACGATGCTCCACGTGGGGAACGTGTCAGGGTTGGTCGGCGCGGTCTCCGCCTCCACCCAATCGGGTGCGTCGAGATCGAGCGCGTAGAAGGCGGGATTGGCGTTGTGCACGGCCATGTCGCCGACGGCGCCGCAGCCGAAATCGATCCAGCCGCGCCACTGGCGAGGGCAGTAGTCCGGGTGATACGGGCGCTCGGCGGCGGGGCCGAGCCAGAGATCCCAGTCGAGCCCCTTCGCCACCAGCGGTGTATCGGACGGGCGGCGTTGGCCTTGGGTGCGCCAGAATTTTCCCGGCCGGTCGGACCACACGTGCACTTCGCTCACGGCACCGATGGCGCCGGCGTCGAGCCACTCTTTGGTGAGGCGCAGGCCCTCGCCGGCGTGGCCGGTCTGGCCCATTTGCGTGACGACGCCGGTGTGCGATGCGGCCCATGAGACGGGCTTCCTCGATGGTGTGGGCGAGCGGTTTTTCGCAATAGACGTGGAGGCCGAGCTGCATCGCGGCGATTGAGATCGGGGCGTGCCAGTGATCGGGCGTCGCAATCATCACCGCGTGGAGATTTCTCTCTTTGGCGAGCATCTCGCGGTAATCGGAGTAGAGCGGGGCCGAGGGATGTTTCTTTGAGTTCTTCAACGCATACGCGGGATCGACATCGCAGAGCGCGGCGATCTCGACGTCGGCGAAGGAGGCGAGTTCGGCGGTCACGCCGCCGCCCTGCCCGCCGATACCGATGCAGCCGATGCGCATCTTCTCAATCGGGGAAATTTTGCGCGCGATGGATCGCGACGACGCCGTGGTCGCGCAGCCGCCGAGCCAGAGACCGGCGGTGGCGAGGGAAGACTGGGCGAGGAACGTGCGCCGATTAAGGCGAGGGGTGGTCGGCATGGGGTTTGTTTTCTGCGTGCGTGCTGGGACGAGGCAGAAATCAAAAAGATGCGACCGCCCCGAGGGGAGCGATTTTAATCGCCGATGCGAGCGGACGAGTGGTCCGGGCGGCGCGGTGCGCGCGAAACTCAGCTCGTCGCGGGCTCGTTGAAGGCCTGCGCGAAGGTCGGGAGCATGCGCATGACGGCGCCGAAGTCGGAACCGTGGGCGATGAGGCGGGCGCCTTGGCGGGTGAGCTCGGCGATGTCTTCGGCGGTGCCGGACGGGCGACCCCAGGCGACGCCGTGTTTCGCGGCGGCGGCGGCGACGGTGGCTTGGGCGGCGACCATCTTCGGGTTTTTCCAGTCGAGCGGGCAACCGAGGCGGAGCGAGAGATCGCCCGGGCCGATGAAGAGGCCGTCGATGCCGGGAGTGCCGGCGATGGCGTCGATGTTGGCGAGCGCCTCCTGTGTCTCGATCTGGACGATGAGGAAGGTGTCGGCGTTGGCGGCGGCGGGGTAGGTGAGGGTGCCGTCGAGGTAGAAATTGTTGTCGAGGCCGGCTCCGTCCAGCCCGCGTTGCCCGAGGGGAGGGAACTTCACGGCTTGCGCGATTTTTGCGGCGTCGGCGGCCGTGTTGACGAGCGGGCACATGAGGCCGGTCGCGCCGTCTTCGAGGAGGTGATAGAGTTCGGTGGCGTTGCGGCTGCCGGTGCGGACGATGCAATCGATGTTGGCGAGATGGTGCATCGCAATCAGGCGCTGGAGCTCGTGGCGTTCCCACGTGCTGTGTTCGCTGTCGAGCCAGATGGCGTCGAAGCCGGCCTTGGCGGCGTGGGCAGGCATCATCGTGGTCGCATAATACATGCACGCGATGCGGGCGGGCTTGTTTTGGCGGAGGCGGGAGCGAATGAGGGAGGGGCGCATGAGGTTGGGCGCGGAAACTAGGCCCGGCGCGACGCGAAGGACAATCGGGGAAACCGTGGCATTTCATGTGACCAGTTTGCGGGCGTTGTCCGCGGGGAAAATCGCCGCGAAAACCGCGCCACGTTTCCGGCCTCGCCGCCGCGAGACAAAAACTGCACACGCTATGTCGGCCCACCCCCACCAGCCCATGTTTCGTTTTCTCGTACCTTGTGGTTTCGCCCTTGCACCGTTTCTCGCCGTGGCGGCGGGCACGGCGTCGGCCTCGGGCTGGACGCAACGCCCGGCGTATCCGCTCGCGCCCGGGATGGCGGGGATCATCGCCGGGGCGCACGGGGGCGTGATAATCGCGGCGGGCGGTGCGAATTTTCCCGACAAGATGCCGTGGGACGGTGGGAAAAAGATTTATTACGATGAAATCTTTGTGATCGCGCCGGGCGAAAAGGCGTGGCGCTCGGCGGGCAAGTTGCCGGAGCGGCGCGCCTACTCGGCGAGCGTATCGATCGCGGACGGCGTGCTCGTGATTGGCGGCGAAAATTCCGACACCATTTTCCAAGACACCCTTATGCTGCGCTGGGATGGCAAGGCGGTGGTGGTTGAGCGTGGGCCCGCGTTGCCCGCGCCGCGGACGAGTCAGGTCGCGGCGGTGCTCGACGGGAGCGTCTACGTGGCGGGTGGCTATGCGCCCGCGGCGGTGCGCGTGAGCAGCGGCGATTTTTGGCGGCTCGATTTGGCGCAGCGCGCGGCGGGCTGGAAAAAACTGGCGACGTGGCCGGGCCCGACGCGGGCTCAGGGGACGATCGCGGCGCTCGATGGAGCGATCTATTTGATCAGCGGCTTGGAGATGGGCGTCGACGCCGAGGGCAAGGCGAAGCCGACCTACTTGGGCGACGCGTATCGGTATCGCGCGGAGAAATGGGAGCGGTTGCCCGATATGCCGTGGACGGCGATCGCGGCGCCCTTTCCTGCGCCGGTGTCGGCGAATCTCGGACGCGTCTGGGTGCTCGGTGGCGTCGATAGCCGGATGGTGGGCAAGGTCCCGCGCGACACGCGGGTGCCGGACCACATCATGTATTTCGATGTCGCAGCCAACGCGTGGAAGACGGTCGAAGAGCGTTGGCCGGACCCGGTCGTGACGGCACCGACCGTGCAGATTGGCGGGGAATGGTGGATCGTCTCGGGTGAAATCATGGCGGGTGTGCGCACGACCAGCGTGTGGTCGTGGAAACCGGGGGCGGTGAAATGAGTTCGGTGGAAGTCACCCCGTTGCGCGCGTGGATGACAGTCACGTTGCTGTGGTTCGTCGGATTTCTGAACTACCTCGACCGCGTCATGATTACGACGATGCGGCAATCCATCGTGGATGTGATCCCGATGACCGATGCGCAGTTCGGTCTGCTGACGACGATTTTCCTGATCGTGTATGGTGTGCTGAGTCCGTTTGCGGGATATCTCGCGGATCGGTTCAACCGCAGTCACGTGATTGTGATCAGCCTCGTCGCGTGGTCGGTGATCACGTGGCTCACGGCGCATGCGACGACCTATGGCCAACTGCTCGCGACGCGGGCCCTCGTGGGCATCAGCGAGGCATGCTACATCCCGGCGGCGCTGGCGTTGATCGCGGATTACCACGGGGTGAAAACGCGTTCGTAGGCCAACAGCGTGCATTTGAGCGGTGTGATGGTGGGTGCCGGCATGGGCGGCGTCGGCGGGATGATTGCCGAGAGCCACGGTTGGGCGCAGGCGTTTGAGTGGTTCGGCCAACTCGGTGTCGTGCTGGCAATCGTGACGGCAATCTTCCTGCGCGATCAACGGGTGCTGGCGGCGGGTAAGACGGCGGCGACGCCCGCAGTGGAAGAAGTGAAACTCGGCGAGGCGCTGCGGAGTCTGTTCAGCAGCCGGGCGTTTCTACTGGCGTTGGGTTACTGGGGACTGCTCGGCATGAGCGTGTGGTCGGTGGTCGGATGGATGCCGACTTACTTGAAGGAGCATTTTTCGCTCGGGCAGGGTGTCGCGGGAATTTCGGCGACGGGATATTACCAAGGCGCGTCAATCGTCGGAATTTTGTTCGGCGGCTGGTTGGCAGACCGTTGGAGCCGGACGGGTCCGAATGCCCCGGTGCTCGTGCCGCTCATCGGTATGTGTGTGGCGGCGCCGGCCATCTTGCTGGCTTCGAGCACGAATGTGCTGCCGCTCGCGCTCGGTGGGTTGATGCTGTTCGGCCTCACCAAGTCGTTTGCCGATGCCAACATGATGCCGATTCTCACTCTGGTCTCGGACAAGCGCTACCGCGCGACCGGCTACGGCGTGCTCAATCTCTGTGCGTGTGTGGTCGGCGGCATCACGATTTACGCCGGCGGCGCGTTGCGTGACGCCAAGATCGACGTGAGCAACGTGTTTCACTTCGGCGCTGCGAGCATTGTGGTGTGTGCGGTGCTGTTGTTTTTCGTGAAGCCGCGGAAGACCGAAGCGGTGTGATCCGCAAGCGTGTAACAGCGCGCGCTACTTCGCGGTGTAGCCGCCGTCGACGGGGAGGTTGATGCCGGTCACGTAGGTCGCGGCGTCGCTGAGCAGGAAGGCGACCGACCCGGTGATTTCGGAAGCGTCGGCCATTCGGCCCAACATGGTGAGCGGATTGTAGCGTGCGATGAAGTCCGCCTGTTGGGGCGTGGCGGGATCGTAAATGCCGCCGGGGGACACGGTGTTCACGCGCACGCCGCGCGTGCCGTAGTGCGAGGCAAGGTAACGCGTGAGGTTCAGCATCCCGGCCTTGTGAAAAAAGTAGTCAGGCCGCGACGTGAGGGCGGTCCCTTCGTAGAGCGAGGGTTGGTGGCCGACCATGCCCTGGATCGACGCGATCATGACGATGCTCCCGCGGCCGGCTGCGGCCATCGCATCGCCGAAGACACGTGAAGCGGCGAACAGGCCCGTGGCGTTGACCTCCATAGATTCTCGCCACGTGGCGAGATCATCTTCCATCGAACGCATGGGCCGGGCGACCGCGTTGTAGACGAAACCGTCGATGCGCCCGTGGCGCGCCATCAGGCGGTCGCGCAGGGCGTGAATGGACGCCTCGTGGCCGAGGTCGGCTTGCTCGAACGCGAGCGTTCCGGGGCCGGGTGACGGGGCGGCCGGGAGCGAATCGGGGCGGGTGGTCTCCCGGGAGACGAGGATCACCTCGGCGCCGGCAGTGACCAGCCCGCGAGCGAGTGCGCGGCCGAGGAGTCCGGAGGCGCCCCATTGGACGACGCGTTTCCCGGCGAGAGAAATGAGCGGTGCTTCAGGCATGAGGAGAAAGCGTGCGGCAGTAGATGCGATGGTCCGATTGAGCGGAGGCGAGGCAGGCGAGATTGAAGCGGAGGGTTTGCGCGGCGGCAGCGAGCGAGCAGAGGCGCGGCGGCTGGCCATCGATTTGATCAAGGAAGGCGTGGGCTTGCGCCGTAAAATGCGCATCGCGCTCGGCGACGCTCGCTTCGTGCCACGTCCAATCGGTGGCGCTCGCGGCCCACGTGCCCCAGCGCTGGCGGTGAAACTCGATTTTCAAGCTGCCGCCCTTGGCATCGAATTGGACGGTGGATTCGTTCGGCGCTTGGAATTGGTTGAGCGCATAGCTCACGAGTGTGCGGCCGTGGCGTGCGTGCACGTGCACGGTATCTTCGACATCGACATCGGCCAGGGCCAGATGCGCGCAGTCGCAGACGACGCTGTCGGTCGGGCCGAGGACGTGCTCGATCCAGTTGGCGACGTGAGTGAGTGCGTCTTGAATGGCACCGCCTCCGGTGGCGCGGTCGCGGAAATACGTTTGCGCGTAAGCGGGCCGCAGCAGGTGAAAGGGGTGTCCGCTGGCGACGGTCGCGTGCAGCACGGGGCCGAAGCTCGCTGCAGCGAGGAAAGCCTGGGCGGCCGCGAGAAACGGATAGACGTGGTAAACGTAGGCGACGGCGACCTGACGGCGGGACTGGGTGCTCTCGGCCAGCAACTCGGCGACGCCTTCGAGCACGTGGGAGAGCGGTTTTTCGAGGAGGACGTGCAGTCCCGCGGCCAACGCGCGGCGCGCCAGCGGAACGTGGGCGGGAGCGGGAGCGCAGATGATCACAGCATCGAAGCGCCCGCTGGCGAGCGCGGTCTCGGCATCGGTGGTGACGGGAACGGCGTAGGTCGCGGCGATTTGGGCGAGCCGAGCTTGGTCGCGATCACACGCGGTGACGGTGGCGCGCCCGGTGTGTAGGAAGCACCGCAGGTGGCGTTCGCCGATGCTGCCGCAGCCGATGATCAGCACGGAATGCCGCGGAGGCGAAACGGAGAGGGTGACAGACGATGGTGATGCGAGGCTCACTGGAGGTGACTGGTGGTAGAGGGGAGCGGGAACGCGCGATGCTCAGCGTTCGAACCAAGCGAGCGGCACGCTCTGGAATTTGAGCGAGAGGAGTTTCCCGGGTGCGGGCGAGTGGTAGTAACTGAGGAGGGCGCGGCCGTCGTGAAAGGTGATGCTGGTGTAGGCGTAGGTCGCCTTGGGGTCAGACTCGAGATTCTTGGGGCGACTCCACGTGCGGCCTTCGTCGTGGGAGATCATCGCGGCGAGCGGGGTGCGCGGGCCACCGTGATTGGTGCCGAGGACGGTTTTCTCGGGGTTCGACCAGACGACGGTGGGATTCGAGACGAGGAGCCAGTCGCCGTTGGCGGGATTGCGCGCGAGCGTCGATGGAGCCTCGGGAGCTTCGATGATCCAAGGGGTCGCTTCGGTCCAGGTGTCGCCGCTATCGGCGGAGTAGGCGTGCCAGATTTTGCCGGTTTGCGTGCGGATGATTTGGAGCACTCGGCCGTCCCTTAGCTCGATCAGGCCCGGCTCCATCGCACCGCGTTTCGGGGCGCTGAGGAAAGTGGTGCCGCGCTGCCACGTGCGTCCGTCGTCGTCAGAGCGGTAGACGACGGTTTTGAAATTGTCGTTCTTCGTGCCGACCTGCGGGGCGGTGGCCACGGGCGCGAGCAGGCGGCCGGTCTTGAGCTGGATGATGCGGGCGTTGTTCATCACGTGGTAACCGGGTTCGGGCATCACGAGCACGGGAGGGCCCCACGTCTGCGCGTCGTCGGAGGAGCGGCGGACGTAGGCTTTGAGATCGGTCGTGGAGTTTTTCTGGAGGTAGAAAAACAAGATGTCGCCAGTGCGTGAGCGGACGAGGCTCGCGGACATGACGTTGGAGTGGCCGGTGTTTTCCTGGAGAGTGAATCGAGTGCCCCAGGTGCGACCGCCGTCGCTGGAGCGGGCGGCGGAGATACGCGCCGGGGCATGGTCGTTGGCCTTCTCGTAGAAGTCGGACCACGCGGCGAAAAGCGAGCCGTCGCGGAGCACGATGATGTCGCCCTCGGTCTGGCGCGGGTGGACTGCGTCGGCGGTGGCGATGAAGCTGGAGATGATCGGTGTCGCGGAGTTCGGGGCGGCCAAAAGCGGGGCGAACGACGCGACGAGCAGCAGCGTCGTAGCGCGGAAAAATGGGCGGTGGGGAAAGCGGACATTAAACATGGTGGGGCGTGGAATCGCGCGGAAGGGTACTACGCGAAAAGCTAATTTCGTTCCCTGGTGGACGCGAACGCGGCGGTTTGGTCAACCTTTGTTACCAGCCTTTGTCCCTCGTCGCGAGATTGGCCGACTTCTGCAATGACCGCTGCTCGTTCACCCTCCGCTCTCCCGCTATGATCTCCCGCCTCTTTCTCGTTATTGGTCTCGTCTTCGCTGCGGTAGCTCACGCTGAAATTGTGCTGCAGGAAAAAGTGGCGCGCCTCGGCGTGCCGCACCAAGGGCCGTTTGTCCGCGGCGGAGTCGGAGCGATTTGGGGCGTCAACGAAGGTGGTGCCTTGGTCTCGCGCGATGAAGGCAAGACGTGGGAACCGCGCGAAATCTACGATCAGAAGCGCTTCCGGTCGCGGCCGGAGCGCGCGTTGTTGCGGACGAACGAAGGCGTGATGCTCCACGCTTTTCTCAACGACAACGAAAAGGTCTTCAAGTGGGACGACAAGCAGGGTGGGCCGCTCGAAGGCTGTCGGCTGCCGGTGTATGTGTCGCGCAGCGCGGACGACGGTGAAACGTGGGCGGCGCCGGTGCTGTTACAGGATGGCTGGTGTGGCGCGGTGCGGCAGATGATCCAGTTGCGGACGGGGCGAATCGTGCTGGTTTCGCAGGTGGCGAAAGCGAATCCTGGGCGGCATGTGACGCTCATTTATGTTTCCGATGATCTCGGCAAATCGTGGAAAGCCTCCGAGCCGATCGATCTCGGCATGCAGGGCAATTACGCGGGCAAGGTCGCGGGTCTCACCGGCTCCACGCACGGCGGCGGGATCGAGGCCACTGTGCTCGAAAAACGAAACGGTGATCTGAAACTCCTCCTGCGCGTGCCGCACGGGCACTTTGAAGAGATGACTTCGAAGGACGGGTTGAAATGGGTTTCCGCGATGCCGTCGACGATCGAGGCGAGTGATTCGCCGGGCATGATGGTGCGCCTCGCGAGCGGGCGCGTGGCGCTGTTGTGGAACCGCTATACCGATCCCGTGAAAAAACTTGGCCGGCGCGAGGAGCTCTCGCTGACATTTTCCAATAACGACGGGATTACGTGGACCACGCCGCAGGTGATCGCCGTAAACCGCGTGCCGAAGGGTGCACGCGAAGGTGCCTATTGGATTTCGTATCCGTATGCGTTTGAGGCGGCGCCGGGGCGGCTGTGGATCTCGACCATGCAGGGCGGGTTGCGCGCAGAGTTGAGCGAAGCCGATTTTCTTGCGCCCGTCGCGTTGCCGCTCGACGGCGCGGCCGTGCGCATCGTCGCGCTGGGGGATTCGATCACGCGCGGGGCGCGACCGCGCGTGACGCCGCAGGAGACGTTCCCTGCGCTCACGCAGGCGGCCCTCCGCGAGGCGGGCGTGCGGGCGCAGGTGCACAATGTCGGCATCGGCAGTGAGCGAACCGACCTGGCGCTCCAACGGCTCGACCAAGACGTCATTTCGCAAAGCCCCCACCTCGTCGCAGTGATGTATGGCACGAACGACAGTTGGGTCGACAAGGGTAAGACAGCTTCTCGCCTGACAGAGGCGGAATTTCAAAAAAACCTCCGCGAGATCGTGCGCCGCCTGCGCGCGGCGAAGATCGGTGTCGTGCTCATGACGGAGCCGAAGTTTGGGGAGAAAAATCCCCGCAACGGCCTCGACGAGGACCCGAACCGACGGTTGGCCGCCTACATGGAACTCACACGCAAAGTCGCCCGCGAAACGGGTGTCGCGCTCGTGGACCATTTTGCACGGTGGGACGCCGCGCAAACTGGCGGCACGCTTCTCCAAACCTGGACGACCGACGGCTGTCACCCGAATGTAACCGGCCATGCCGAAATGGCGCGGGAGATCGCGGCGACGTTGTTGCCGTTGGCGAGGGCCGCGACGCCGTAGTTCCGTATCGTGGCCACAACGTATTACCTGTGAATTCCCCTCGGAACAGCGGGTGTCGGAAACGCATTCACGCTCCGGAAGGATGCGCCCCCGCACGTCCTCCCTCTGCCGACCACGGTCACCGCCTATGAACACCTCGATGTCCACGTTCCGCTCTGTTTCGAACCGCCGTATTGCGCCCTTCGGCTGCGCCCGTGAGATGCTCGGTCACGTGCTGGCCGCGCTGGCGATGTTGTTGGCGGCCTTGTCGGCGCCCGCGGTGTGGGCGCAGGCCAACGCGGCGACGGTCGAAGGCCGCGTCAAGAATGCCGAGAGTGGCAATTACCTGAACAACGCGCGCGTCGTCGTCGAAGGCACGACCATCGAGACCCTCACTAATTCCGAAGGTGAATACCGCATCACCAACGTGCCGGCCGGAACAGTGCGCCTGCGCGTTACCTACGCCGGCATGGAAACGCAGAGCGGTGCAGTCACCGCCGCGGCGGGCGGCGCCGCGCGCAAGGACTTCGATCTTTTGTTTGAGAGACGCCAGTCGACGATCGGGCGTGGCGGCGACGCGGTGAAGCTCGAGAGCTTTGTCGTTGAATCGACCGCGCTGAACGCGGCTGCTGCGGCCGTCAACGAACAGAAAATGTCCCCGAACATCAAGAATGTGATCGTGCTCGACGAGATCGGCGACCTCGGCGACGGCAACATCGGCGAATACCTGAAATACACCCCCGGTCTCTCGATCGTGAGCGGCCCCCAGACGGCAGTGACCGCCTCGATCCGCGGTCTGCCCGGCAGCGGCATTGTCTTCATGATCGACGGTGCTGAAGTCTCAACGCCTTCGGCTGACCGCTCATTCGACCTTGCCGCGAGTTCTTCGGGCAGCGTCGACCGCATCGAAATCACCAAGGTCCCCACGCCCGATCGCCCGGCCAATGCCGTGGGCGGCACCGTGAATGTCGTCGGCAAAAGCGGTTTCAGCACGAAGCGCCGCGTCCTCAAGATCAACACCTACGGTGCCTACAATTCCGACAACCGCCTTGTGCCGCCCGGGCTGAACGAGCGCGTCGGCAGCGACTCGCATTCCAAGGCCCGCGCGATCCAGCCCGGCCTCGATATCAACTACTCGCATCCGGTGAACCAGAGCTTCGCCTTCACGGTCAATCTGAGCCAGCTCACCCGGGTTTACGACCAAGACTACGATTCCCCGACGTGGGACCTTTTCCGCGGCGTGCAGACGACCTCGACCGTGCAAAATGTTTTGCAGACCACCGAGCGCCAACTCGCCTCGACGACATTCGATTGGCGCATCAACCGCGAAAATTCCCTGCGCCTCAATCTCGAGCACGTGCAGATCAACACGCCCTCTCGCCAGAACATTTACACGATAGCCTGGGGTGCCGGCAACACGGGCGGCCCGACGTTTACGCAAGGTGCGGCGGCCGGCGGCGACTTCCTACGGCAGAACGTGACCTCCGGCGACCGCACCCGCGGCACGACCTCCGCCGTGCTCCGTTATGTGCACGACGGCAAACTCTACAAGATCGACGCCAACGCGAACTACTCGCGCAGTTGGGACGAGCGAAAGGACTTGGAGCATGGCTTTTTCCAAAGAATCGGCCTCACGCAAGTGGGCTCGGTGATCGTCCGTGCCGATGGCCTCGACGGGATCTATAGCCGCCGCGCGCCAAAGCTCACGGTCACCGACCGCACCGGCCGGGCAGTCGATCCCTACGACCCGGCAGGCTACACGCTGGCGAGTCCCACCAGTCAGCCGAACGAAATCGTCAGCGACATGAAGAGTGCTTCCGCGAACATCTCGCGCAGTTTTGCGTTTTCTTCGCCGATGACGCTGAAGGCCGGTATGCTCATCAACCGCCAGCGGAAGGACAACACGTCGGAGCTCAAGACGTGGACCTTTGCGCCGCCGGCCAGCGTGAGCCGCCTCGTGGGCAGCTACGACCTGATCAACGAGACACTCTCCCAGCGGGCGTTCTTTAACGACACGCTGAAGGTGAAGTGGGTCAGCCCGACCAAGCTCTACGATCTCTACAAAGCGCACCCGGACTGGTTCACCATCAGCGATGCGGCGACCTACCAATCCGGCGTGACGAATTCCCGGTATTTTGAAGAAACTATTTCGGCCGCCTACATCCGCCACGACATCAAGCTGCTCAACAACCGGCTTTGGCTGGTGAGCGGTGTGCGGTTTGAGAAAACCGACGACCACGGTGAAGGCCCGATCAATGACCTGCGCGCGACCTACCGGCAGGACGCCGCCGGCAATCTCCTCCGCGATGCGGCGGGCAAGTTCATCCCGTTCACGACCGATGCGCTCGCGACGGCCAAGCTCCGCTATGTCACGCGCGGGGCGGTGGCGGACCGCAGCTACTCCGGCTACTATCCCAGCATCAACGGCACCTACTACATCACCGATTCGCTCGTCGCCCGGCTCGCCTACGCGAAGACCATCGGTCGGCCCAACCTGTCGAACATCATTCCCGGCATCACCGTGGCCGATCCGGCCGCGACGGGCACCGCTCGCACCGCGACGGTGGTGAACAGCGGCCTGAGCCCGTGGACGGCTGATAACTACGACCTCTCGTTTGAGACCTACGGTATCAAAGGCGCGACGGTTTCACTCAGCCTCTTCAAAAAGGACCTCAAAGGCTTCTTCGTCGATACGCGCATCCCCGCGACGCTGGAAATGCTGCAAAATTATGGGCTCTCGGACGACTACCTCGACTACGAGATCATTTCTAAGGCGAACGGCGGCAACGCCACCGTCGAGGGCTATGAGGCGAGTTGGCGTCAGTCGCTCTATTTCCTGCCGTCGTGGGCGAAAGGTTTTTCGACCTATGCCAACGTCACGATCTCGCATGTGAGCGGCGAGAACGCGGATGATTTCACGCCCTTTGCGCACAAGAACATCAACTGGGGTCTCAGCTACATCCGCCGGGCGCTGTCGCTCCGTTGGAACGTCGCCTACGCCTACAAAGTCACGGGTGCCGCGGTGGCCGCGAGCGCCGCGGTGCCGGCCGGCACGCGCACCTACACCGCGCCGCAGATCACGCAGGATTGGTCCTTTGAGTATCGTTTTGCGAAGAAGCTCAGCGTCTACGGTGGCGCGCGCAATTTCACCGGCATCGGCAAGCGCACCGAGCGGGCCGGTCCGAACACGCCGGCGTGGACGCGTCCGCAGTCCTACCAGAATTTCGGCACGCTCGTGACGCTTGGCATCCGCTCTGAGTTTTAAGACGGTCGCCGTGAGATGACCCCGACGATCTTCCGACTCCACGTTTGCTTTTGGCTCGCCGGGTGGAGCGCGGTGGCCGGCGGAGTCTCCGTGCAGGCGGCACCCGAAACGATCACCTTCGTCGCCAACGCCGAAAACCAGACCAAACCCCGCGTGCGCTACACCGGTCACGCGTGGGTGGCCGACCAAGGCGGCTTCCTTGCCGGCACGGGGCGCGGCCATCGTTTGCTGACCGAGGTCGCGCCCGACGCGGGCGATTTTCGGGTCGATTTGGAACTCGCCTTGCCCGCCGCGAACCGCGAGGCGGCGCTCGTCCTCGGCGGGGACAGCGAACTCGTCTTAGCGGTCGGAGCGAAAGTCTGGAAGCTGCGCGGACGTTTTTTTCGCGCGGGCGATGCCCCGCTCGAAATCGCCGCGCCCGTGCTCAATGCCGGGAAAAGTTTCTCGCTCGCGATGGAGCGCAAGGGCGAGATCGTCGCGATTTTTGCTGATGGCGCGGTGGTGCACCGCGGCGCGTGCAGTGCGGCGGCCCTGGGTTCGCTCGGTCTCGATCCCGGCACCGGCACCGTGCGGCTCTACACGTTGGCGGCGAGCGGTGCATTCGCCACGTCACGGATCGGAACCAAGCCGTTCGGCAACCCGTTTGGCATGCAGTTGCGCCGCGTGCCGGCCACCTCCGCCGCCGTATATGAACCGGTCGTCGTGCGCAGTGCGCTCACCAACGAGAGTTCGGTCCTGCGTTTGGCCGACAGCACGTTGGAGACGTATTCGGTGACGAAGCCCGCGAGCGATTCCGTCACGGTGGAGCGCTCGCGTGATGGCGGGCTCACGTGGTCGGAGCCGCAGACGGCGTTTACGCTGCCGGGGCGTGCCTACTACGCGTTGCAAGTGCTCGCGGCGAGCGATGGCGCGCGCCACGCCGCCGTGCACGTGTTTGGCGAAGGCCCGGGCGGCTACCGCGGTCGCCTCTACGAAGTCTACCACACCCAACTCGCCGCTGGTGCCACGGCGTGGTCGCCCCCGCAGCGGATCGTGCCGGGCTACATCGGCTCGATCCGCGGCTTCATCCAGCTCGCGCGCAGCGGCCGACTCGTGCTCGCCGTGGCACGGGCGATTCCCGCGCGGGAGCAGGCCCCGAGTTCCGGGCCCGACTACGGCTGGAATGACACCTTTGTCTATTTCTCCGACGATCAGGGCGCGACCTGGCGGCAATCCTACGACGTGCTTTCGCTCGAGCTCAAAACCCCCAACGTCACCCGCTATGGCGCGATCGAGCCCGTGCTGCTCGAACTCCGCGACGGCCGCGTCTGGATGCTCGTGCGCGACCGGCAGGGGCGGCTCGTGCAGTCGTTTTCTACCGACGGCGAGCGCTGGTCGCCGTTGGAGCGAACTCCGTTCATTTCCTCCGATTCTCCGGCCGCGTTGTTGCGATTGCGCGACGGGAAAATCGTGCTGCTCACCAATGCGTGCCAGAACTGGACCGATGCGCGCAGCTACGCAATGGGCGGTCGCGAGGTGCTGCATGCGGCGATCAGTGCCGACGAAGGAAAAACGTGGCGTGGGTTTCGTGAAATTTTCCACGAGACCGATGTCGTGAGCGGCGGTGATCGCGGCACGTCGTATCCGACGCTCGCCGAAACCTCCGACGGCAAGGTCGTCGTCGTGAGCGGGCAGGGCGAGGGCAAGCGGGCCATTGTGACTTTTGATCCACGCTGGCTCGAAGAGCGCGCCGTCCGCGATGAACTTGCGTCCGGCCCCGCCGCGTGGACCCAATACGGCGACGAGGGCCTGCGCGCCGAAACGGCCGAGGGTGGCGCACGCGCCGTAGCGATTCCGCTAAAAGCCACGGGGCTCTGCGGCGCGCTCTGGAATTTCCCGATTTCGGCGGACGGGGAGCTGCGGGCGCGCATCCAAATCCCGGCGCACGCCAAGGCCGTCCGCCTGAGTCTCAACGACCACTTCAACCGCATCGACGACAAGCGCGCAGCGGAGCACGCGGTGTTCACGCTCGAGGCGGCGAAGATCGGGTTGCCGGCTGATGGTCGCGCGCACGATCTCGTGCTCACGTGGAGCCGCGCGCAGCAAACGGGTGAAGTGCTCATCCGCATCGATGGCAAATCGCCGGTGCATGTCGCGGCGGCGCGGGCCGCGCAGTTCGGGGTAAACTATCTCCGCGTCGAATTCCGCGCCGAGGCGGATGCCGGGCACGTCACCATCGACCAACTCTCCGCCCAACTCCCGCGATGAAACGCATCCTCGCAGTCTTTCTCGTTGGTTTTTCCCTCGTCGTCGCCGCGGCGCCGCGCGTGCGACCGGATTTCGGCGTGGTGTTCAACGATGATGCCGATCTCGCGTTTGTCCTGCCGGACCGGGCGAAGTCCGAGGCGCTCCTGCGGGCAAACGTGAGCGCGCTGGCCGATACGCCCGTGAAGACGTTCGTCTACTGCATCGGCATGGGCGGCGATCTGCTCTACTACAACACCGAGGTCGCCAGTCGCGTCGGCTGGCGGAAATCGCCCGACGAGAAGCCCGGTTCTCTGATGGAGAAACGCATGGAGAATGCGCGCGTTTGCCTCGCGCAAGGCGCCGACGCGGTGCGCACGGCGGGCGAGATGGCGAAGCAGCTCGGTCTGCGTTTCATCCCGAGTCTCCGCATGAACGATGCGCACTTCATGGCGAATCCTGACGGCCATGCGATGACGAGCGAGTTTTGGTTCAAACACCGTCACGAGTATACGATCAAGGAATCGCCGTTGGCGTTTCAGGCGGCCTACGGAAATCTCCTCGATTACTCGCACGCCGCGGTGCGGCAGCTGCGGCTCGACGCCGTGTTCGAGGCGCTCACGCGCAACCGCGACCTCGTCGATGGCTTCGAACTCGATTTCAACCGCTTTCAAGTGTTTTTCCCCAAGGGCAAAGCCGTGGCGGGTGCTCCGCTGATCACCGAGTTGGTCCATCGCGTGCGCACGCGGCTCGATGAGCTCGCCGTCAGCGAAAAGCGCCCGATGTGTCTTTTTGTGCGTGTGCCGCCGTCGGTAACGGATTGCACGACGGCCGGCCTCGACGTGGAGCGGTGGATGCGCGAGGGTCTCGTCGATCTCGTGTCGCCGGCGCAGATCATGACGCTCGCGGGGGATATGCCCATCGCCGACCTTGTCGCGCTCGGCAAACAGCACGGCGTGCGCGTCTATCCGTCGCTCTATCCGCGGACCGCGTGGCGGTTGCCGTTTCCGCCAGCAGGCGCGAACCGCTACACCGGCGCCGCGGTCGGCCGCGACGGCACGCTTGAGGAAATCCGCGGTGCGGCGGCGAACTACCGCGCGATGGGCGTCGACGGCTTTTATCTTTTCAACTTCTACAACGGCTTCGGCGCCGCCCGGCCGCACGACGACCGCCTCTACCACGTGTTTCGCGATCTCGCGCGGACCGAAAATCTGCGCGGTCAGTCGGCCATCTATGCCGTGACCAAGAGCAACTATTTCGACGGCCCCGGCTCCTACGCCTACGGGAAACAACTCCCCGCCAAACTCGCGCTGGGTGGCATGTCGCGGATCGTGCTCTCGATCGCGGAAAATCTCTCGGCAGGGCCGTTTCCGCTGCAGGCGTGCGAGCTGCGGGTGGGGCTGCGGGCGTGGCCGGAGGGCGCGAGAATCGCGATCGCGCTGAATGGGAAACCGCTTTTTGAAGGGGCGACGACGAGCGGTGCGCGCGTGGTTACCAAACAGCTCGTGAAGACCCTGCCGCGGCAGCCGGACCAAGCGGAAGAATATCTCCACGTGCCGCTCACGACGGGGCTGATGCCGGTGCACGGGGCCAACGAATTTACGATCACGGTCGCCGGTGCGACCAAACCAGTCGAAGTCACGGACCTCGAAGTGCGCTACGACTACCAAAACGATCTCGAGAAAATCTGGAACCGCGTCCCGGTCCGTTAACCGCTGAATTTTCGCCATGCCCTACACCTTCGCCAAATCCCAAGAGCTCTCTCAACGGGCCCAAAACAGCATCGCCGCCGGCGTGAACAGCGGCATCCGCAAGATGGAGGCCCCGGTGCCGCTCTATTTCACGCGCGGCAGCGGCCCGAATCTCTGGGACGTCGACGGCAACCACTATCTCGATTTCCAGCTAGGGCAGGGGGCCTTGCTCTATGGACACGCCCCGGCCGGCATGGCGGAGGCGATCGGCGCGCAGGCGAAGCTCGGCACGCACTGGGCGGCCCAGAGCGAACTCGAAATCGAGGTCGCCGAGCGCCTGCAAAGCATGCTGCCGTCGGCGGAACTTGTGCGGTTCAACAACTCGGCCACGGAGGTTGTCCTGGCGGCGTTCCGTCTGGCGCGGGCCCACACGGGACGGAAGCTCATTCTGAAGTTCGAGGGCCACTACCATGGCTGGGCCGATGAAGGGTTGGTCGGTTTTGCGAACCCGCCGGCCGTGTGGGGTGACGACGAGTCGCCCGCGCGCCTCCATCCGAGCAAGGGGGTAATTTCCGAAGTGCTCGACCAGTTCGTCGTGGTGCGTTGGAACGACCCCGCGCACCTCCGTCGAAAGGTCGACGAATACCGCGGCCAGATCGCCGCGATCGTGTTCGAGCCCGTGCTCTGCAACACCTGCTGCCTCGAACCCGTCGCCGGCCAGCTCGCGACCATCCGGGAACTCTGCGACCGCGACGGCATGCTGATGATTTCCGACGAAACGATCACCGGCTTCCGGTTTGGCGCCGCGAGTGCGCAGGGTTTCTACGGCTTCCGGGCCGACCTCACAATTCTCGGCAAGGCCATCGGTGGTGGCACGCCGTTTGCCGCGCTCGCGGGCACGCGCGCAGCGATGGCCAAGATTCTTTCTGGCGAAGTCGTGCATGCCGGCACGCTCAATGCCAACCCGCTCTGCCTTGCGGCGAGCAAGTGGTGTCTCGATCAGGTGCTGGCTCAGGGTCCGGAGTTTCCCGCCGCCACGCAGGCGCTCGGCCAACGGCTGATGACCGGTCTCGCTGCTCTAGCCCGCGAGCACGATGTGCCACTCCGGCCGCAAGGGCCCGGCCTGATCTTCCATGCGGTCATGCTGAAACCCGGAGTGGGCGAGGGCCTGATTCGCGACTATCGCGACTATGTGCAGCGACACGACGCACCGCGCTGGGCCCACCTGCGCCGGTGCCTGCTGGAGGAAGGCGTGCGGGCCATCGAGCGCGGCATCTGGTCGATCAGCACAACCCACACCGAGGCCGATGTGACGGAAGCGCTCGTCCGCATCCGCCGGGCGATCGCGCGACACGCCGCCGGTTGGAAACCCGCCACCTGACGATGGCCTATCGAATTCTCACCGCCGGTTTTTTCCACGAGACGCACACGTTCGTGGATGAGGTGACGCGCTGGGAGCATTTCGATGTCGTCGTGGGCGAGGCCGTGTGGCGGAAGCGCGGCGACGGTTCGCCGACGGACGGGTTTCTCCAGGAGGCCGCGGAGCAGGGTTTCAAGGTCATTCCCACGCTCGACGCGCGGGCGACCCCGAGTGGCACGGTGACGGATGCGGCGTTTGAGGCGTTTTGGGCGGAGTTTGAAGCGCGCGCGCGACCGGCATTCGCGGCGGGCGTGGACGGAGTCTTCCTTGTTCTGCACGGAGCGATGGTGACGCAATCGTTCGCCGATGCGGAAGGGGAGTTGCTGGCCCGCCTCCGGTCGCTGCCCGGAGCGGACAGGGTGCCGATCTTTGGAGTGTTGGATTTGCACGCCAACGTTTCGGCCAAGATGTGTGCGCTCGCCAACGGTCTCGTGATGTATCGGGAGAATCCGCACATCGACGCGAAGGACGCTGCCCGGCGCGGCACGGCCCTGCTCGGGCGCTGTCTGCGCGAACGCCGCATGCCGCACATGGTGTGGGGCCGGCCGCCGATCATCTGGGCGCCGCCGGGCACGGGCACGGCCGTCGATCCAATGCGCTCGCTGGGGCTTTTCGCGAACACGTTAGAGGCCACCGAACCGGACGTCTGGGCCTGTAATGTGGCGGCGGGATTTTCGTTCGCCGACACACCCGACACGGGTGTCTCGCTTAGCCTCGTGACGGTGGCGCCGCCCGAATCGGCGCACGGCTGGTTGCACGCCGGGGTGCGGCTCGCGTGGTCGCTGCGCGAGCGCGGTGATGTGCGTTATCCGGGTGTGGACGAAGTGGTGGCGCGGATCGCCGCCGAGGCACCGCAGCCCGGGCCAATTTTACTCGTGGAGCCGGCCGACAACATCGGGGCCGGTGCGCCCGGCGACTGCACAGGTATCCTGCGCGCCCTGCTGGCGCACCGTGTGGCGAACAGCCTTGTGGTGATCAACGACCCTGGCGCAGTCGCGGCGTTGGCCGCTCTCGCGATCGGGGCGAAGCGTGAGATTGCAGTCGGCGGGCGTGGCTCGCGATTGGACGAAGGTCCGGTGACGCTGGACGTGACGCTCGTTGCGCGCAGCGGCGGTGGGTTCGAGCTCGAAGACAAACAGAGTCACCTCGCTTCGATGGTTGGGTCGCGTTTTGAGATGGGGCCCTGCGCGGTGGTGCGCAGCGCAGGCGTGACGATTTTGCTGACGAGCCGGAAAACGCCGCCGTTCGATCTTGGGCAGCTGCGCAGCCAAGGGCTGGAGCCGCGCGACTTTGCGGTGATCGGGGTGAAGGCCGCGGTTGCGCACAAACGCGCTTACGATCCGATCGCGCGTGCCTCGCACTACGTCGACACGCGCGGACCGTGCTCGAGCAGCCTTGGCACCTTTACCTGGCGCCGGCTGCTTCGGCCGGTTTGGCCGCTGGACACCGACACGGTTTTTTCCTGCACTTTTTCATGAACCCTAGTGTTTCCTATCCTCGAAATCCCGATACCCCGGTTTCGCACCTGCCGTTCAGCCCCGCCGTGCGCGTTGGCGAACTGATCTTCGTGTCCGGGCAGGCTTCGGTCGATGCCACCGGGCAAATCGTAAGCGATACCTTCGAGGGAGAATTTCGGCGCTCAGTCGAGAATCTGCGCAAGGTGCTCAAAACCGCGGGAGCCGATCTGACCTGCGTCGTGCAGACACGTAACTACGTGCGCGATCCGGAGAATCTCGGCCGTTACAACGAGCTCTATCGGGAATATTTTTCCGTGCCGTTTCCGGCCCGGACGACGATTACAAGCTGCCTGCCAGCATCGTTGCAGTTCGAGATCGAGTGTGTCGCGGTCGTGAAACGATAGACTCGGGCGTTGGCGGTCGGTGGACACCCCCGCGCTCAATAACCCGAGTCGCGCAGCTGCGTGCGGAGGGCGGCGAGGGTCGGGGCGACCTGATTGGGAAGATCGGTCCAGTCGGCTTCGACGGTGAGGCGGCCGTGGTAGTTGGCGCGGCGCAGGGCGCGGAAGAAGCTGCGGAAGTTGTCCCCGTGGATGCCGGGGGCGGCGCGGTCCTTATTTTCCGCGACGTGCACGTGGCGGATCAGCGGAGCGACCTTAAGGATGTCGTCGGCGGACTCGCCGTTGCGCAGCATGTGGAAAATGTCGACGAGGAGTTGGACCCCGCGGGTGTTGGAGCGGCGGACGGCTTCGGCGCCTTCGAGGATGGTGTTGACGCAGTTGCACTCGCCGCGGTTGAGCGGCTCGACGAGGAGGGTGACGCCCTGTTCTTCGGCGAGGGGGCCGATCTGGCGGAGCACGTCGACGAATTGTTCGAAGGCGGTGGCAGCGGAGAATCCTGGCGGGATCATGCGAGCACCCGCGCTGCCAAAGACGACGAGCGTCATGTTGATTTCCTTCGCGCGGCGAAAGGTGGTCTCGGCGTAGCGGTCGAGGCGGGCGAGATCCACGTCGGGGCCGACGACTTTCAGGTCGGCCGGGAGGAAGCGGTTCGAGGCCGGGAGGGTGAAGCCGCGCGCGAGGAGGGCTTCGGCGGGACGGGTGCGCGCGGCGTCGGGCGTTTCCGGTTGCAGGAGTTCCTGCGTGAAGCCCTCGAGGAAATCGAGGCCGGGCGAGGGCGAGAGGAGATTGAGGCCGGCGGTGTTGGCGCAGATTCCGAGTTGCATGGGAGAGATTCGATGAACCATGGATTCCGCGGATGAGCACGGACAAAACCGCGGGTAGCGGCTGGTCGCGGCGGAGGGTTCACCGGGGGCGCCCGGGGAGCGGGAGTGCGTGGGGCGCACGGCGGCGGACTATTCGGAACGACACCGGGGCGGCGGGCCGTTTGTTCGGCAATTTGATTGAACGGGACAGCGGAGTCCGGGGGCGGATGCGGAGGGGAATTTAGGTGACGGAGAAAAAGCGCTTGCTTACGTCGGCGGCATGGGGCTTGTTCGCCCTCCCTTGTTCGGGCTGTAGCGTAGCCTGGTAGCGCGCTTGCATGGGGTGCAAGAGGTCGTGAGTTCGAATCTCACCAGCCCGACCATTTTCCCCGTTGCGTTCAACGCAGGCCACCGGTGCCGCGTGCGGGCGGATTTCGGATTGCGGAATCGGTCCCGTCGCGATGATTACGGTGATCGTGCCGCATACTTTGATGAAGCTTCGACGTGACTGGGCCTGGCCGCTGGCGGTGGCGGGGATGATTGTCTGGGCGTCGAGCCGGATGATGGCGACGCCGGAGTTCACCCACTGGATCCCGAGCTTCGACAAGCTGGCCCATTTTTCGGTCTACGGCCTCCTGGGGACGCTCACGTTTCGGGCCCTGGGGCGCGGGCGCTGGACGCCTTGGCTGGCGATCGCCGCGGTGTCCCTTTTCGGCGCGTCCGACGAATGGCATCAGAGTTTCGTGCCCGAGCGAGCGAGCGAGGTGAAGGACTGGGTGGCGGACACGCTCGGGGCGGCCTTGGCGGTGTCACTGTATGCCGGGTGGGGCCGTTACCGGCGGTTACTGGAGACCTCGGTGGTGCGGTCGGCCACGACCATGAACCCGGTGCAGCCGGCCCAATAACTGACTCGCTTCACGTCCGGTGCAGACGAAACCTTCATCAGGTAAACCCGGCCCGGCGACGCAGGTGCGCCTGATCGCGCTCGCGCTGTTTCTCGGGACGCTGCTGCTCTTTGCGCGGGCGATCGGGCACGAGTTCGTCAACTACGACGACCCGGACTATGTGACCGCCAACGCGCACGTGAAGGCGGGCCTGAGTGGCGAAACTGTGCGCTGGGCGCTGACGTCGGGGGAGGCGTCGAATTGGCATCCGCTCACGTGGGTGTCCCATTTGCTGGACGTGACGATGTTTGGCCTCAATCCGCACGGGCATCACGCCACGAGTGTCGGGTGGCACGCGCTCAACGCGGTGCTCGCGTTCTTGGCGATGCGGCGGCTGACCGGGGCGTTGTGGACGAGTGCGTTTTTTGCGGCGCTCTTTGCGTGGCATCCGTTGCGGGTGGAGTCCGTGGCTTGGGTGTCGGAACGGAAGGACGTATTGAGCGGATTTTTTTGGTTCGCGGTGCTTTGGCTCTACGCGGGCTATGTCGAGCAGCGGCGGACGAGTGCCGCGGGCGGTGGGGCGTGGCGACTCTACGTGCTGACGTTGTGCGCGTTCGCGCTCGGGCTGATGGCGAAGCCGATGCTCGTGACGTTGCCATGCGTCGTGTTGCTGCTGGATTTTTGGCCGCTGGGGCGGACGAGGTGGTGGGCTGGCGCGGTGGGGCCGGTCGCGCAGAAACCGGAAAAGCTGTCGTGGCTGGTCGCGGAGAAGGCACCGTTTTTCTTACTGATGGTTATCTCGAGCGTGGTGACGTTTCTCGTTCAGCGTGGCGGCGGCTCGGTATCGTCGGCCCTGACGCTCGACGAGCGCTTGGCCAATGCCGTCGTCGCCGTGGTACGCTACGTCGGGAAATTTCTGCTGCCGGTCGATCTCGCCGTGCTGTATCCACATCCCGGACATTGGGCCGCGGGCAAGGTCGCCGCGGCGGTGATCGTCGTCGTGGTGCTGACGGCGGGGGCAGTCTACCAGTGGCGCCGGCGACCGTGGATCGCGGTGGGATGGTGTTGGTTTCTCGGGACGCTGGTGCCCGTGATTGGTCTCGTGCAGGTGGGGCTGCAGTCGATGGCGGATCGCTATACCTATCTCCCCATGCTGGGTGTTCAGTTGGTCGTGCTGTGGACGGTACGTGAAAGAGCGACGTCACCTGGGACGCGCAAGGCGTGGGCTTGGGCGGGTATGGTGGTGCTGGGGTTCTGTGCGGTGGCGACGACGCGCCAGATCGGAGTCTGGCAGAATTCGCTGACGCTGTTCGACCGCGCGGTGGCGGTGACGACCGGCAACTACGTTGCGCACGACAATCGCGGGTTGTTTTTGTTCAAGGCGGGAAGGATCGAAGAGGCGATGCAGGACTACCGCGCGGCGTTGGCGATCAATCCGAGCTACCTTAACGCGAACAACAATTTGGGGCATGCATTTGGCGAATTGGGCCGGCCGGCGGAGGCGGTTCCGTGGTATCGGGTGGCGTTGAAAGTCCAGCCTAACCACCTCGAAGTCCGGAACAACCTTGCGAACGCGCTCTCCGATCTCGGGCAGTTGGCGGAGGCAACCGAGCACTACGACTTTGTGCTCGCGCGCCAGCCCCATCATACGAATGCGCTCAATGGCTCCTCGGTGGTGCTCGCGATGGAGAATCGGCCGGCAGAGGCGAAGGCTCGTTTGGAGCAGGCGCTGCGCCTCGCGCCGGACAATGCGAGCGCGCACGCGAATCTCGGCAATGTTTGCTCGATGCTGGGGCTCCGCGACGAAGCGCTCGGGCACTACCGTCGGGCCATCGACCTCAACGCCACGGACGCGCACACGCGTTACATGATTGGTGCATTGCTGAACGAGCAGGGGAAGTTCGCTGAGGCCGTGGAGTTTTTGCAACGCTCCCTCGTGGTGCGGCCGAATCATCCGGATACTTTGGCCCAGCTGGGGCTGGCGTTGGTGCGTGTGGGGCGGAGCGACGAGGGTCTGAGGGCGTGGCGGACTGCGCTGCAAGTGCAACCGGGGCACGCGCAGGCGGCCGCATGGCTCCAGGCGGCGACGGCGACGAAATGAAACGGGCGCAACGCGGGCTGGACGGCGCCGTGTGGGTGACAAGACTTCCGCGATGACTCCCGCAGAGGCCCAATCACGAATCGCCGAATTACGTACGCAGGTCGCGCGGCATGACGAACTGTATTATCGGAATGCGAAGTCAGAGATCACGGACTACGAGTATGACGTGTTGAAGCACGCGTTGGCGGAGTGGGAGGTGAGGTTCCCGCAGTTCGCGAGCGCCAATTCACCGACGCAGCGGGTGGGTGATGACCGGGTGCAGGGATTCGTTGAAGTCGCGCACCGGCAAAAGATGTTGAGTCTCGACAACAGTTACAGCGAGGCGGAGGTCCGGGCCTTTCACACGCGGCTGGTGAAGCTGCTCGAGATCGAGGATCTCCACTACACGGTCGAACCGAAGATCGACGGCTTGGCCGTGAGTCTTACGTACGAAAACGGAAAACTGGTACGGGCTGTGACCAGGGGTAAAGGCGACCGTGGAGACGATGTGACGGCGAACGTGCGCACGATCCGTTCGCTGCCGCATGCCTTGCTGGGAGCGGCACCGAGGGTGGTGGAGATTCGCGGAGAGATTTATCTGACGGCGGCGGAGTTTGAGCGCATCAATGCCGAACGTGCGGCGGCCGGGGAAGATCTCTATGCCAACCCGCGCAATTTGGCGGCGGGCACGATCAAGCAGCTTGATGCGACGGAGGTGGCTCGGCGGAAGTTGGAAATCGTGCTCTATAGTCTCGGTTATTGTGAGCCGGAGATGGTGCGCTCGCAGACGGGACTGCATGAGCAACTGCGCGCGTGGGGCTTGCCGGTCGTGGAGCGTATCTGGCCAGTGCGTGGCATCGACGAGGCGTGGCTGGCGATCGGTGCGCTCGATGCGCTGCGAAGGACTTTTGCGTATGGCACCGACGGCGCCGTGGTGAAGCTCGACGACCGAGAGCAGCAGCGCGCCGCGGGTGAGACGACCAAGGCACCGCGTTGGGCGGTCGCGTATAAGTTTAAGCCGGACACGGCGCGGACGCGTGTGCGGGCGATCACAATTCAAGTAGGCAAGACTGGCGTGCTCAGTCCAGTGGCGGAACTGGAGCCTGTGCTCCTGGCGGGCAGTACGATCAGCCGCGCCACCTTGCACAATGAGGATGAAATTCGGCGGAAGGACATCCGCGTAGGCGACCTCGTGGAGATTGAGAAAGCGGGCGAGGTGATCCCGGCGGTGTTGCGGTCATTCCCCGACGAGCGGGTCGCGGGTGCGCCGGAGTTTGATTTGCGCGCAGCGGTCGGCGGGAAATGTCCGATTTGCGGGAGTGGAATTGCGCGAGTCGAGGTGGCGAACGATGAGGCGCAGGGCGTGGCGTGGAAGTGTCAGAATTACGATTGTCGGGCGCAGCGAGCGGGGCGGTTGGTTTTTTTCTGTAGTCGGCGTGCGCTGGCGATCGATGGCTTGGGGGAAGTCGTCGCGGCGAGGCTGATCGACTTGGAATGGGTGGAGGATCCGCCGGATGTCTACGACGTGTCGCTGGAGACACTGGCGACGCTGAATCTCGGGACGGAGGAGGAGCCGCGGATATTCGGGGAGAAAAATGCGACGAAGATCGTCGCGGCGCGCGAGGCGGCGAAGACGCTGCCGTTGGAAAAATGGATCTTTGCGCTGAGTGTGCCCGAGGTGGGCGAGAGCACGGCGCGCGAACTCGGACGGCGACATCGGAATTTTTTGGAACTGGCGGATTCGGCCCTGCTGCGAGATGTGCTGAGAAAGGCGGAGTTGTTGCAGGAGAAAGACTGGGCGAGTCCGAATTCAAAAAAGAATCCGCCGACCGACGAGGCCGACCGCGAGCGACGGAAAGTGCGCCGCGGGGAAATCGACGCAGCGATTGCGGCGTTGGACGTGGGACCGCTTGCGGGTGTACCGGCGGACATCGGCCCAGTGGTGGCGGCGAACACGTTGGGGTTTTTCGCGGGCGAGCCGGGTCAACGACTGCTCGCGAAGCTGCGCGCGCTGGGCATTGATCCCCAAGGCACCGTCGTCGCGGCAGGTCTGTTTACGGGGCAGACGTTTGTGCTCACGGGCACGCTGCCGACGCTGAAACGGGAGGAGGCCGAGCAAAAAATTCTCGCGATGGGTGGCAAGGTGAGCGGCAGCGTGAGCAAGAAGACGAGCTACGTGCTCGCGGGGGCGGAGGCCGGCTCGAAATTGGAAAAGGCGCAAGCGCTCGGCGTCGCGGTGATCGACGAGGCGGCCTTCCTCACGATGTTACTCGCGCCCCGCGCCGAGTAGACGCTGGACGCGCGAGGCTGTCCGGCGCCTTGGCTCGGAGCGGCTCAGAAGCCGCGTTTCTGGAGCTGCGCGCTGAGTTGCTGCATAAAGGCTTGGGAGTCGGCCGGAGTGGGGCGGTAGCCGGGTTGGCTGATCTCGGTGAAACCGGGGCGATACTGCTGGTCGATGACCCATTTGCCGGTCACGCCGTCACTGAAGGTTACCGTGCCGGCGGCGAGGGCGCCGGGGATGAGGGTAACTTTGTCGACTTCGACGGTCACTGAGCTGGCGCCGGGAGGAAGGTCTTCGAGGCCGTTATCAGCCAGCTCGGCCTCCGCGTCGGCAGGCGACTCGGCCGTAGCATCGGCTATTCCCGCGGGTTGTGCGGAGGGCCCCGGCGCTTTGGCGACGGGCGGCGGCGTTTTGCTCACGTCGCTGGCGTCGACCTTGGGGGCGGGGTCCTTGAGTTCGAGGTTGAGGTCGTCTACGAGGAAGCGAACATCGCGGTAGGTCATCGAGAACTTGAATTGCTCAGTGATTTTTTTCTGGACCGCAGAAAGATTGTCGCCGGCGGCGACCCACAATGATACGGAAGCTTTTTGCTCGGGAGTGAGTGACATGGTTGGAGGCTAGTCGCTGAGAGCCCGGAGTCTAGAGCTAGTTGCGAAAAAGCCCGGAACCATTCCGGGCTTGGCTCTTTCTGCAACGGGTAAGGCTTACTTCGAAAGCTGGGTCTTGAGGAACTCGACGCTGCTGCGCGTCGAGGCGTCCTGCTCGCACATATTGTCTACGGCCTTGCAGGCGTGGATCACGGTGCCGTGGTCACGACCGCCGAAGTTGTCGCCGATTTCCTGGAGCGAATGTTTGGTGAGAACGCGGGAGAGATACATCGCGATTTGGCGGGGGATGGCGATGTTGTTGGGCCGGCGTTTGCTGGTCATGTCGCTGTGCCGAATTTGAAAATGGTCGGCGACACGCTTCTGAATCGTCTCGATGGTCAGGATCGTCTGGGCCTGCTCCATCAGTACGTCGTGCAGCAGGCGTTCGGCCGTGGCGACGTCCATCGGTTTGCTCGTGAGCGCCGTGTAGCTGGCGACCTTAATCAGCGCGCCCTCGAGGCGGCGGATGTTTTTCGTGATATTCTGCGCAATGAAATTAAGGACGGCTTCCGAGAGGTTGCATTTTAGAGTGGCGGCCTTGGTGCGCAAAATGGCCTGACGGGTCTCGAGGTCGGGCGCTTGTATGTCGGCGGGCAGGCCCCATTCGAAACGAGACACGAGGCGGGCTTCCAGTTTCTGGATTTCGCTGGCGCGCCGGTCGCTGGAGAGGATGATCTGCTTTCCAGATTCAAAGAGATCGTTGAAGGTGTGGAAGAACTCTTCTTGGATACGCTCTTTGCCGGCGAGAAATTGGACGTCGTCGATCAGCAGCACGTCGACGTGCCGGTAGCGCTGGCGGAATTTCGTGAGGGAATTCTCTTGGAGCGCTTGGATGAACTCGTTGGTGAATTTTTCCGTCGAAAGGTAGGCGACCCGCGCGTCGGGGTTGGCGCGGAGAATGGCGTGTCCAATGGCGTGCATCAGGTGGGTCTTACCGAGCCCGGTATCACCGTAGAGGAACAAGGGGTTGTAGGCTTGGGCTGGGGCCTGCGCGACGGCGAGGGATGCGGCATGAGCCATCTGGTTATTGGCCCCGACGACAAAGGTTTCGAAGGTGTTGCGGGGATTGAGCGTGCCGGCGACGGGACCGCGTTCGTCGTATCGGGTGGTGCGACGAGCGGGAGCGGGGCGGCTGCGGGGGGCTGCGGCATCGGCCGAGCGGGGACCATTCGACCCGGCAGATCCAAGACCATTCCGGGCGTTGGAATCGGTCTTGCGCAGTGTCACGGTCACCATGCGACCGGCGTTCAGGCGGAGGCGCTGAGTGATAAGATCGAGGTAGTTGTCGTGAATCCAAATCGCTGCGAAGTCATTGGCCACGCCAAGCGTCATCGCATCGCCCGTGGTTTCGAGGCACACGACTGGTTCGAACCACATCTGGAAAACATCTTCCGGAAAGAGCGACTTGAAGTCGCATTTTACGGTTTCCCAGAGGCTGGGAGAGAGGGACAATAAAGGCATGGTAGCAGGCGAGGAGGTGGTTTTATTCACACTGGGCCGCGAACTGTCTTTCGACACGTCAGAACGGGCCTCATCCACATCTCCTCGCTGCAACGAAAGTCAGGCTCAACCACCGGGCGAAAAATATCTGAAGATAAAGAATCATAATCAATTGGTGGCCAAGCGATAGCGGTGTTTGTGCCGCAAGATATGCTGGATGGGGTTCGAATGACGTGGGAAAGAGCAACCGGACGGCGAAATAGAATTGGACAGAGTCTCAGTAATTATGAACCCAAAAAGCATTTCAAGGCGAACTTTCCGACAACTTATTCACAGGCAGTTTGGGCATAACTTTCTTGATTTTTTCGTTGCCACGCTGCGCCGGAGTGAAATGAAGGGAAAATGGCGCAAAGACGCGTAATTTTTGCGGCGTTACACAGCGGTGGAAGCGGCTTGGCGAGCGGATTTGCTGGTGAATGTCCGTTTACACTACGGTTACAGGGGCAGGTTTTCCTGAATACGCCCACACTGAAAACTGCGAGCTCAGCGCTCAAGCCTGGGCCGGATTCGGCTCACTCCATTTGCCGTGTTCCTTGATTAGGGCGATCAGACGGGCGTCGGCCTCGGCCTGAGGGAGATTGTATTGGACGCAGTTCTTGCCGACGTAGAGGTTGATTTTTCCGGGAGCGCCGCCGACGTAGCCGAAGTCGGCGTCGGCCATTTCCCCGGGGCCGTTCACGATGCAGCCCATGATGGCGAGCTTCACGCCTTTGAGGTGGCCGGTCTGGGCGCGAATGCGCTGGGTCGTCGTCTGGAGATCAAAGAGCGTGCGACCACAGCTGGGACACGCGACGAATTCGGTCTTCGAGATGCGAGCGCCGGCACCTTGGAGGACGTTGTAGGCGAGCTTGAGCGAGCGGGTGACGTCGGCTTCGGTTTCGACGCTGACGAAGTCGCCGACGCCGTCGCAGAGGAGGCTGCCGTTGAGGAACGAGGCCTCGAGGAGTTTTGAGAGGAAACTATTTTCGCCGCGAACGGCGGTCGCGGCGGTCGTGCGTATCCAGATAGGCGCACGCGAGCCCGCGAGGCGGAGAGCCTCGACGAGGGCGCGATGACGTCCGACAGCGTGGGCGGAGTCGAGTGGAGCAGGCTGCGCTGCTCGCGCTCCTGCGGAGCTGAGGCAAGCCGAGGCGTCGAGTGAAACTACCAGGCGGTCGTCGCCGAGCGCGCGGAGCGTGGAGGCGAGGACGTTCGCGGCGGCGGGGGTGAGCTCGCAGGCAAGGAAGTGGCAGTGCTGACGCACGATTTCCGCGAAAGCGCGCAGCGTGGATTCCTCGGTGGCGGTGAAAGGACGGACGAGGAGAAGGCGGCCCGGGCTCATCGCGAGGAGCGGCTGCAGGAGGTCGGGCGTGAGCGCAGGGGAGAGTTCGAGCGCGAGGAAACTGACAGGCAGGGGCGTGGTGGCGGCGACTTCGCAGAGGGCGGCGAGATCGCCGGCGGTGGCGATGGGGACGAGCAGGCCTTCGGGCGGAGTGTCCTTGAATTTTGGTGACGCCAGGTCGCGGGCGGCGGCGGAGAGGGCGGCGATGGAGGGGACGCGGACGATGACCCGCGGCGGTTGCTCCGGGCCGACGACGCAGGTCTCCGAGAACGCGAGGGTCGTGGTGGCGCGTTTGTTGAAATGATACGGGTCGATCCTATCGGTGGCGAGCGCGACGACGGTGGACGACCAGAGGCTCATCGCTTTATCCGCGATGGCACGGGCCACGGGGATTTCGTAGACGCTGTCCTCAGTGAGCGACACTCGGATGGTATCGCCGAGACCGTCGAGGAGGAGGGAACCGATGCCGATGGCGCTCTTGATCCGACCGTCTTCGCCGTCACCGGCTTCGGTCACGCCGAGATGGAGGGGGTAGTGCATGTCCTCTTGGGTCATGCGTTCGACGAGGAGGCGGTAGGCTTGGATCATGACTTTCGGATTCGATGACTTCATCGAGAGCATGATCTGGTCATAGCGGTGATCGCGGGCGATCCGCAGAAATTCGAGGGCGCTCTCCACCATGCCGAGGGGGGTGTCGCCGTAGCGGTTCATGATCCGGTCGCTCAGCGAGCCGTGGTTTGTGCCGATGCGCATGGCGCGGCCGAGAGTTTTGCAGCGGAGAACCAAGGGTGAAAAAGTTTCGTGGAGGCGGGCGAGCTCGGCGTCGTAGTCACCGTCAGAGTATTCGCGCACCGCGAATTTCTTTTTGTCGGCGTAGTTGCCGGGATTGACGCGAATTTTTTCGACGTGTTCGACGGCTTCCATGGCGACGCTCGGGAGGAAATGGATGTCGGCGACGAGGGGAATGTGGGCGAAACCGGCGGCGGAGAATTGGGAGCGGATGGCGCGCAGGCATTTTGCGGCGGCAATGTTGGGTGCGGTGATGCGGACGATTTCGCAACCGACCTCGGCCAAGGCGATGGATTGTTGGACGGTGGCGGCGACGGCCTGGGTGTCGCTGGTCGTCATCGACTGGATACGGATCGGGTTGCTGCCGCCAACGCCGAGGCCGCCGACATTTACGGGATGGGTGGGACGGCGGACGGTGTGGTAGCGGGAGGCGCAGTAAGACATGGTGAGACGGTCGGAGGCCGAATGGATAAATGAGTAATGACTAAGGCCTGATGGCGAAGACCAAACTTGGTTTGGCGTTCGGGGCGCGGACGGGCGTCGGTGAGCGACGCCTCTACGGAGGCCGACGGACTATTTGCCGACGGGGGTCGGCACGGGGGCTGACGGAGCGGTTGCGGGAGGGGTGGCGGCGGGTGCGGGGCGCTCGACTCTTGAGTCGCGGGCCCAGCGCTTCACGTCGAAGAAGCTCACGTAGACGATCAGTGACATCAAAATGACGAAGAATGCGCTCTGCGTTGCCATGATGAAGTTGGCGGGGAGCTCGCGCCGGCGAATGCGGCCGATGGTGGCGAAGAGAATTTGGCCGCCGTCGAGGACGGGGATGGGGAGCAGATTGAAAATGGCGAGGTTGACGTTGACGAGGATGACGAACCAGAGCGCGCGGCGGATATCCCACTGAGCCTGTTGGTGGAGGGCGCGGGCAATGCCGATGGGGCCGCTGAGTTTCGATGGTCCGATATCGGAGCTGGGGCTGAGGAGGGCGCCGAGTGTCCGGAAGGTGGAGACGACATCGTTGGAGACTTGGGCCCATGGGGTCGGGTGGAGAATGACGATGTTGTCGCGGTAGCGGAGGCCGATGCGCGGAACGGATTTTCCGGTGCGTTCGTCGGTATCGAGACGCGGCTGGATACGGAGGGTGATCTGTTCGTGGCCGCGTTGGAGCAGAAATTCGCTGGGGCGGGAGGCGTTCTTCGCAAGATGTTCGCTGATGGCGACGCGTTGGAAGACGGGTTTGCCGTCGACGGCGATGACGCGGTCGCCCGATTTGATACCGGCGAGGGCGGCGGGCCAATCGGGCAATAGTGATTCGGCGGTGAGGTCCTCGGCGGGTTCGACGCCGGAGATGCGGATCTTATCGTCACCGAGGAGGCGTGGGTAAACGACGATCTCCATCGATTTACCGGCGCGCTCGATGACGAAGATGGCCTTGCGGCGGTCGTCACTGGCGCGGCCTTTGCCGAGGAGGACCCCATTGAGAATATCTTCGAAATTGGCGACGCGGTGGCCGTCGATCGATGTGACGTTGTCGCCGGCTTGGAGACCGGCATCGGCGGCGGGATTGGGGACCGTCGTTCCGTCGGCGAGCTTAATGACGGCGTTGACGGTGCCGATGCGGGTGGTGTTGAGCTCGGAGAAGGTGGGTTCTCCGACGAGCCAGACGATACAGGCGAGGGCGAAGGCGAAGAGGATATTGAACGAAGCACCGGCGACGAGGATCAGCATCTTCGACGTGTAGTCGATGGGTGGGAGGGTGGTGACGTCGGTGGTGCTTTCGCCCTCGACGGGGCCGAGGTCGGCGAGTTGCGGGAGGAGGACGTAGCCGCCGAGGGGGATCCAAGAGAGCCGGTATTCGACGCCGTCTTTCCCGCGGCGAGACCAGATGGCGGGGCCGAACCCGATGGAGAAACGCTCGACCTTGGCGCCGCGTTTGCGGGCGGCGAGGAAATGGCCGAGTTCGTGGACGAAGATCGAGCCGCCGAAAAAGAGGACAACGAGAAACGCAGACCAGACGTTGGAGAGGAGAGGAGCGAGGAAATCCATGCGGAACAGGCGGGGCAGGAAATTAGGATTGCGGATCTAGAATTTTCAAACGCGCGAGGCGGCGAGATTCGGTGTCGGCAACGAGGACGGAAGGGAGATCGGCGGGTTCAAAACCAGGAACAGTTGACAGAGCATACTCCACGACGCGGGGAATCGCAAGGAAGGGAATTTCACTGGCGAGGAAGGCGGCGACGGCGACCTCGTTGGCGGCGTTGAAGATCGCGGGAGCGACCCCGGCGGCGGCCATGGACTCGCGGGCGAGGCGGAGGAGCGGGAAGCGGCTTTCGTCGATGGGGCGAAATTCGAGGGACAGTAGCTTCGTGAAATCGAGGGCGGAGTCGACGCCGGGGGCACGGACGGGGTGAAGCAAGGCGTGCTGGATCGGAAACGTCATCGCCGGGGGGGACAGTTGGGCGAGCATGGCGCCGTCGGTGAATTCGACGAAGGCGTGAACGATGCTCTGGGGGTGGAGCACCGCGGTGCATTGCTCGGGGCGCAGCCCGAAGAGGCATTGGGCTTCGATGAGCTCGAGACCTTTGTTGGCGAGCGTGGCGGAGTCGACCGTGATTTTCGGGCCCATCGACCAATTGGGGTGTTTGAGGGCGTCGGCGGGAGTACCGTGGGCGAGGCGTTCGGCGGGCCAGTCGCGGAAAGCGCCGCCGCTGGCGGTGAGGACGATGCGACGCACGCCGGCGTGCGGGTGGCCTTCGAGGCACTGGAAGACGGCGTTGTGTTCGCTGTCGACGGGGAGAATTTTTGCGCCGGATTTTTTGGCGGCGGCCAACACGAATTTGCCGGCGAGAACGAGGATCTCTTTGGAGGCGAGGGCGAGGTCTTTGCCGGCGGCGAGGGCGGCGAGGGCGGGTGCGAGGCCGGTGGTGCCGACGACGGCGACGAGGACGGTGTCGGCGGCGGGGAGCTGGGCGAGTTCAACGAGGCCGGAGAGCCCACCGACGAGGTGGGTGCCGGCGGGGAATGCGGCGAGATTGGTGCGGGCGGCGATGTGAGCGGCCTCGTCGAAGAGGCCGACGTGGCGCACATCGAACTGGCGAGCGATGGCCGCGAGTTTCTCCCACTGGGAGTGGGCGGCGATGCCAACGAGTTCGAGTTTGTCGCGGTGGGCGGCGAGGACGCGGAGCGTATTCTCGCCGATGGAGCCGGTGGCACCGAGGAGGACGACGCGTTTTTTCCTAGGCGCAGAGACGATCATGGGTGGTCAGGGCAACCGGAAGAGGAAGTAGCCGACCGGGGCGGCGAGCAGGAGGCTGTCGCTCAGGTCGAACATTCCGCCGATGCCGGGAATAGTACCACCGGAGTCTTTGCGGTCGGCGCGGCGTTTGATGACGGACTCGACGAGATCGGCGACGATGCCGAGGGCGGCGATGGGGGCGGCGCAGAGTGCGGCGATGAGCGGCGTCATGTGCGGGGGGAATTGGTGACGCGCGAAGTGGGCGAAGATGGCGCCCGTTGCCATGGAAAACAGGATACCGCCGGCGGCACCCTCCCAGGTTTTCTTTGGCGAAATGAGCGGCGACATCTTGTGGCGACCGAAGGCGAGGCCGGAGAGCAAGGCCCCCATGTCGCAGAATTTTGCGACGACGATGACCCAGAGCGCGATGAGCAGGCGGCCGTCGGGTGTAAGGACGTCGCCGGGCAGAGGCGTAATAATGCGCGTCATGTATTCGAGCAGGAGCGCCACGTAAACGAGACCGAAGATGGTCGAGCTGAGAGACTCGACGCGATTTTCCGGGGTGCGTTCGCCGAGGAGGCGGACTGAAAACACGATGGTGGCGAGGGCGAGCAGGGGTTCGGCGGGCCAATGAAATTGCGCTTCAAACCACGGTGACAGCGTGATGAGCGTGCCAAAGAAAATGCCGAGTTTTTCGAAGGGCCGATAACCGATCGCCTGCATGAGGCGGTAGAATTCCCGGAGCGTGAGTGCCGAGATGATCGCGATGAGGATCAGGGCCCCGCTGGTGCGGAAAAACCACAAGGAGCAGCCGACGACGAGCCACAGGACGAAAGTGCTGAAGGTGCGTTGGAGCACGGGAGCGCAGGGAAACTACTTCGTGGCGGCGGAGGACTTGAGCTGTTCGCTGGTGAGGCCGAAGCGGCGCTCGCGGTGATTATATTCGGCGATGGCGGAGGCGAGATCAGCTTTGGTGAAATCGGGCCAGAGGGTCGGGGTGAAAACGAATTCAGCGTAGGCGGCTTGGAGGAGGAGGAAATTACTGATGCGGGTTTCGCCAGAAGTGCGGATGACGAGGTCCGGGTCCGGCATGTCGGCGGTCGAGAGGTAGCGGGCGAAGGCCGAGTAGCCGTTGTCGTTGAGTTTTTCTTTTCCGGCGGCGACGGCGGCCGCGTAGGTACGGGCGGCATCGACGACCTCGGTGCGGGAGCTGTAATTGAGCGCGAGGACGAGGGTGTAGTCCGTGAAGTGTTGGGTGGCTTCAATCGTGGTGCGGAGGACTTTTTGGACACCGGCGGGAAGCTCGTGGGTGCGACCGATGGTGCGGAGGCAGACGCGGTCGCGAATGAAAGTGTCGAGTTCCTTTTGCAGGTAATACTCCAAGAGGCTCATGAGACCGCCGACTTCGTCTTGGGGGCGTTTCCAGTTTTCGACAGAGAAAGCGTAGAGGGTGAGCATTTTCACGCCGAGGTCCCGGGCGGCGAAGGTGGTGGTGCGGACGGTCTCGACGCCGCGACGGTGCCCCTCGATGCGGGGCAGGCCGCGGGATTTCGCCCAGCGTCCGTTGCCGTCCATAATGCTGGCGACGTGGTGCGGGACGGTGATAGGCGCGGGCGCTTGGCTCATGCTTGAAAGCGAGAGTTAGGTCGGCGGGGTGGGCATTGACAAGGGGGAAGACCGAGTAAGGTTGCCGCCATGAAAACTGTACTGACCGGGGCGGAGATCGAGGCGGCGTTGGCTGGCTTGGACGGGTGGAGCGGGGACAGTGCAGCGCTGGTGAAACGGTTTCGGTTTGCGGATTTCAAGGACGCCTTGGGTTTTATGGTGCGCGTGGGTTTCGAAGCCGAGGCGATGAACCATCACCCGGAATGGACGAATGTTTACAATCGGGTGGAGGTGCGGCTCAACACGCACGATGCCGGTGGTCAGGTGACCGCGAAGGATGTGGAGCTGGCGCGGCGGATGGATGTGATTTCGGGAGTGGAGAGAGGCAGCGCTGCTTGACGCAGCAGGCGGGCGATTTACGGTGGAGGCGTGAACATCGTACGAATCAGGGAGCGGCTCGTGGGCGGTGGATTCAAGCCCTTCACCATTTGTCTGAGCGATGGAACGAAGATTCCGGTGCCGCACTCCGAGTTCGTCGCGATCGGGAAAAATGTGGTGCTCGCAGTCGGTCAAAACGACCGCGCTTACACCCTCGACCCAATCCATATCGTGGCGCTCCAAGAAGTGCGGTCGCGCGCCAAAACGCACTGAGCGCTCATAGCCCCCGCATGAAGGAGTAGGTGCGGTCGAGTTGGCCGGGGAGCGGTTCGTGGGTGAAGTCGGGATAGAGGACGTAATTTTTCTGCGCGGTGATTTTATTGTAGGCGGCGAATTGCGAGCTCGGCGGGCAGATGGTGTCCATGAGGCTGGTAAACATGAGGACCTCTGCCTGAATGCGCGGGGCGAGGTGTTGGCAATCGATGTAGCCGAGTTTGGTGAAGATTTCGGCCTCGCGTTCGTGGCGCGGGTCGAAGGCGCGGAAGAACGTGCGGAGCTCCTCGTAGGCGTCTTTGGTGAGGTCCATTTCCCAGACGCGCTGGTAATCGCAGAGGAACGGAAAAACGGGTGCGGCGCGGCGGATGCGGGGTTCGAGGGCGGCGCAGGCGAGGGTGAGCGCACCGCCTTGGGAGGCACCAAAGCAGCCGACGCGGTCGGCGTCGACTTCTGCGAAACTCATCACAACGCGGGCGAGTTGCGCGGTATCGAGGAAAATTTGACGGAAGGCGAGGTTGCGCGGGTCAGGATCGTCGAGGCCGCGGACGATGTGACCACGGAGTGTCGTGCCTTTTACGCGGCCACTGTCCTCGGAGCGGCCGCCTTGGCCGCGGCAATCCATCGCGGCGTAGCAGAAGCCCTCGGCGGGCCAGCCGAATTTATCGAGCCAGTCGCCGCTGTGGCCGGAGTAGCCGTGGAACTGGAGCACCGCGGGACGCGGTGCTCGTTTAAGCGGGGAAGTTGCAGTCGAAGTGGACGGAGTGGAGAAGGGGGAGGCGGTAGGAGAGGTCGGGGAGGCGGATTTTGGGCGGAGATATTTGGCATAGATGCGCGCGCCGCCAACGCCGGTGAAACAGAGGTCGAACGCTTCGGTGTGGTGGGGTGTGATGGCGGTCGCGGGCCGGAGTTCGGGCTGCGGGTCGGTCGCGTCGAGTTCGCGGAGGGCGGCGGCCCAGTAGGCGTCGAAGTCGGCGGGACGGGGGTTGCGGCCAGCGTAGGCGAGAAGACCGGAGAGTGGCAGGTCGATGAGGGGCATGGCAGAAGTTGGGATAGGGGCGGCCCGATTTTCAATGGTTAGAACAGGCGGAGGAAGGAGCGGGGCCCGACGTCGAGGAATGGGGCGGCAGGCGTGGGCTTGCCGGGAGCTGAGAGCGGGAGCGTCCGAAGGAGGTGGCCTTGTTCGTTGAAAATGCCGAGGGCCGATTCGCGGGTGAGCAGGGCGTAGAACTCGTGTTGGTCGGAGGCGTAGGCGAGCGTGGTGAGCGCGACATCGCGATCGAGCGCGACGGCGGTCAGGCGTTGACCCTGGAGGTCGTGGGACGAAACGCGAGCGAGGTCGCCGCCGCTGAGCGCGAGCAGACGGTCGCGGACGGTGTCGTAAGCGAGGGCGGCGGGCGGGGCGTTGAGGGTGGCGAGAGGGAGGGTGCGGATGAGTTCGCCGAAGCGGTTGAACTCGATTACGGCGGGTTGGGTGGAGTGGGGGGCGAACACGTGGCCGTCGCGCGGGCGAATGGCGAGATCGCCGCCGCGCGCATTCGCGAGGGCGGTGACGGTGAACTCGCGTTTGATGGCGCGGGCCGGGCGGTCGACGACGCGGATGAGGTCGCCCGGGGCGAGTCGCAGGAAAAAATGATCGGTGAACGGGTCGTAGGCGAAGCCGACGAGGTGTTCACCCACGGCGAGAAAACTGGGGACCGAGGCCGTCGTGCCATCGCTGCCGGTATCGTGGATTTCTGCGGGAGAATCCGCTGACGTGGAATAGCGATGGAGGGGTCCGGGCGTGGCGCAACCGGCGAGGAGGAGCAGGGTGGCGAGCGCGGGAGGGAGGAGGCAAATCCACAGGCGGGACGCACGTGCCACGGCGGGCAACCTGCGAGCGAGACGCCCGTGCCAGAGCGCAAAATTCGGTTTTCGCGTTGTCATCGCGAGGGGGCAGCGCGTGATTCGCGGCATGAAAGTCGCCTTCATCAGTGGAACGAGCATTGTTAATTCGACGTTATTTTCGTCGTGGGACGTGAAGACGGTCGAGACCCAATACGGGCCGGTGACGTATAAATCGCGGGGCGAGCAAGCGCTGATCAACCGGCACGGCTACGCGTTTCCGCTGCCGCCGCACTCGATTAACTATCGGGCGAACATCCGCGCGCTGGCGGACCTTGGGTTTCAGGATATCGTCTCGTTGAACTCGGTGGGCTCGCTCAAGAAAGATCTGCCGCCGGGGACGTTGGTGTCGTGCAGCGACTACGTGGGCTTACAGCAGGGGCCGGCGACGTTTTTTGACCACGAACTCAAAGGCGGCGCGCCGCTGATCGCAAATAATCTCATTCCCATGCTGATCGCGAATTTGGCGCCGGAGTTTAAGATTCACACGGGAAAAACGTATGTGCAGATGCGCGGGCCGCGCTTCGAGACGAAAGCGGAGATCAAGATCGTGCAGGACTGGGGCGATGTGGTCGGCATGACGGCGGCGCACGAGGCTGACCTCTGCACGGAGGCGGGGTTGCGTTACAACAGTCTCGCGCTGATCGACAATTACGCGAACGGGCTGGAAGGGACCGAGATTGATTTCGCGAAGTTCAAGGACCTCGTAAAATCCAACCAAGAGCGCGTGAACCGGCTGTTTGTACGGATGCTGGAAATCCTCGGCTAAGAGCCGAAGCGCGCGCCGGGTCGGAAGGCACTCGGAGATTTATTTCTGCGCGGTCGTGGTGCGCAGGGTGAGGTTCAATGTTGGGAGGGACTGAAGTGGTAGAGCCCCCCGCGCTCTAGCGTTTGTCAAAAATATGGAGTCAGAAAAATCGTGGGCGCTGGAGTCGCGATGGATCCGGCGGAGAGTTGGGAATTTCCATTGAGCGGAGCGGCTAGCACGGACTACGAACTGCCGGTAACCGAAGAGTAGCCGACTAGCGGGGTGATTCTAATACAGACGAAAAAACGTGAACCGCTTTCGCAGCGGAGCGCGCTCCTGACATTGACGCGAAGTCGTCCGGGGGGATTTGCATCGATCGACCCAGTGTATTGTGTGGCGGCAGCATGAACAAAACTATCGGCGTTATCGGACTTGGCATCATCGGCGGCGTATGGGGGCGGCACTACGCGGCGGCGGGGAAACTCGCGGGAGCGTGGAATCGCACCTCCCAGCCGGATTTTCCCTCGTGGAAGGCCACGGCGGCGGAGGTGGCGCGGGCGGCCGATGTGATTCAGATCGTCGTGGCCGATCCGGCGGCGGTACGGGCGGTGTTGGCGCAGATCGCGCCGGAGCTCGGGGCGGGCAAGATTGTCGTGCAGTCGAGCACGATCGATTCGGCGAGTGCGGCGGAGTTTGCCGCGACGGTGGTGGCGCGCGGGGCGCGGTACCTCGAAGCACCGTTTAGCGGGAGTAAGCCGGCGGCGGAGCAGAAGCTCTCCGTATTTTTCTTGGGCGGTGACGTCGCGCTGATCGCCGAGGTCGAGGCGCTGCTCGCGCTCGTGTCGGCGCACCGGTTTGTGATCGGCACGCCGGCGCAGGCGGCGGCGTTTAAGCTGGCGACGAACCTCAATGTCGCCGCGCAGATGCAGGGATTGGTGGAGGCGATCACGATTGCGCGGCGGGCGGGGGTCAGCGACGACGTTTTTTTCTCGGTGCTGGCCAAGCACACGAGCTACTCGCCGCTGGCGAAGCTGAAGGAGCCGAAGCTGCGCGCGGGGGATTTCGCGCCGCAGTTTTCGGTGAAGCATCTGCACAAGGACCTGCGTCTGGCGTCGGACATGGCGGGCTGCACGGATTTTCCGCTGCTGGCGATGGTGCGGGAAACGTTGCAGACGGCGGAGGCGCGCGGGCTGGGGAATGAGGATATAGCCGCGGTCATCAAGCTGCTCGATGAGGGTTGAGCGCAAGAACGCGTTTGCGCCGAGTGAGCGGGCGACTAGTTTCCGCGCTCATGAGCGATTTTTTGCAGGCGGGGAAAATCACTGAGGCGACGCAGGGGTTGGAGCGGCTGCGCGCCAACATGCGTGTGACGATCAAGGGCAAAGACGAGGTCGTCGAGCAAGTGCTCGTGTGCCTCGTGGCCGGCGGGCATTTGTTGATCGAGGATCTGCCGGGAGTCGGCAAGACGACGCTGGCCTACTCGCTCGCGCGGTCGATGGACTGTGTGTTTTCGCGTGTGCAGTTCACGAGTGATTTGCTGCCGAGCGATGTGACCGGGGTGGCGATCTACGACGAGACGATCAAGGAGTTTGTGTTCAAGAAAGGGCCGGTGTTCGCGAATGTCGTGCTGGCTGATGAGATCAACCGCGCGACGCCGAAAACGCAGTCGGCGTTGCTCGAAGTGATGGATCGCGCGAGGGTGACGGTCGATGGCGAGGCGCACGCGGTGGGTTCACCGTTTATGGTGTTCGCGACGCAAAATCCCGTGGATTACGAAGGGACGTTTCCGTTGCCGGAAAGCCAAATGGACCGGTTTCTCATGCGGCTGCACATGGGCTATCCGCAGGCGGTGGATGAGCTGGAGATTTTGAGAACGCAGCGCGGCGGTTATGATGCGATCGCGCTCAATCCGGTGGTGACGCGGAGTGAAGTCGTGAAGCTCCAAGCGTTGGCGCACGGGGTGTTCGTCGAGGAGAGCGTGCTCGATTACGTCCTGAAGATTGTGACGGCGACGCGCACGGAGTCGGAATTTCGGGCCGGCGTGAGTGTGCGCGGCGGGCTGGCGCTGCGCACGGCGGCACAGGCGCGGGCGTTGGTGAACGGGCGCGACTTTGTGTTGCCCGACGATGTCGCGGAGCTCGTGACGGCGGTGCTGGCCCATCGGCTCGTTCTCGCGCGGCAGACCAGTGATGCACTCGAAGAGCGGCGCGCGGTGGGCGCGGTGTTGAAGCGGATCGTGGCGGCGATTCCCACGCCGGCGTGAACGGACGGGCAGAGCTCCACGTTGAACGCGCAACGCTTAATTTTTAACGTTTAACGCCCCATGGATGCAGTCGGCACTTCAGCGTTGGGCGTGGAACGTTCCGCGTTAAACGTTCTGCGCGACGGCGCAGAGTGGGCTGGGCCGGGCGTGGGGGGTGGAACGTGGAGGAAATTTACATGGAGTGCGCTGTTGTGGGCACTCGTCCACCCGCAGCGGGGGCATCGTATCGTGCCGACGCTGCCGGGTGTGCTCCTCATTGGGCTGTCCATGGGCATCGGCACGGCGGCGTATAATTCATCGAACAATATTTTGTTTATCACGCTCTCGTTGCTGTTGGCGTGTTTGATGTTGAGCGGAGTCTTGTCGTGGTCGAATCTGCGGGGGGTGTCGTGGAGGCTGCGGTTGGCGGCGCCGTTGCGCGTGGGGCACGGAGCGGTGGTGGCGTTGGAATTGAGAAACCGAAAGGCGTTTTTGCCGACGTATGGGCTGTGTTTCGAGCTGGCGGCACGCGCGGTCGAGGTGGGCGTGCGGCAGCGGGCTGAGTCGACGGTCACAGGGCGGGGCATAAACGTGCGCGAGATGTTGGCGAAGGCGGAGGCGGCCGTGACGCGCGGACGACTGGGCTTGCGGACGCGCCTTGAGCCCCAGGGCGAGGCGCGGTTGGAGTGGGGGTGTAAGCTGGAAAAACGCGGTTTGCTGCGGGTGGAGCTCACGTGCGTGGCGTCGCTTTTCCCTTTTGGGTTTTTGAAAAAGGAAATCGGCACAGCGTTGTGCGCGGAGACGGTGGTGTGGCCGGCGGGGGTGGCGTATCAGGTCCATGCAGTCGCGGCACCGCGTCGTCAAGCGGGCGGCCCCCGGATGGCGCGGGCGGGAACAGGCGGAGATTTGCACGCCCTGCGGCGTTACGCGGTGGGGGACTCGCACCGGTTAATTCACTGGAAGGCGAGCGCGCGGACGCGGACGTTGCTGGTGCGGCAATTTGCGGCGGAGAGCGCGGAGGGATTCTCGCTCTGGTTGCGGACCGATGCGGCCGTGTGGACGCGCCCGGAGCAGTTCGAACTACTCGTGAGCTTTTGTGGGACGTTGGCCGGGGATTTTTTTCGGGCGGGTCGGCTGAGCGGTGTGGCGATTGATGGGGAGGCACCGGTATCCGTCCGGCGAGTGCACGATGTGGAAGCGTTCTTGGACCGGTTGGCGACCGTGCGTTGCGCGGAGGGTGACGAACAAACGGGGATGGCTCCGGAGAGCTCGGTGGAGCGTGGGGAGCTGCGCGGGCGAAGAAATGTGATGACGTTTGTGCCGGACGGAACGCGTGGCGTGGTGGCGCTGCTCGACGGGGAAAGGGCAGCGTCGATATGAGTGCGCGAGGAGAACGCGGCCCGGCGACCAGCGCCGGCCCTACGGTCATTACGAGACGGGCACAGCTGACGCAGGAGGAGTTGCACCAAGTGAAATGGATGCTCGGCGGCGTGCTCACGTTGCTGGCGGTCTGGACCGTTTTCTACATGGACGTAGCAGCGTGGTCGCTGATGGTGGCAACGACGCTGACGACTGGGGCGGCGCTCGTGTGGCCGCGGTTGCCGGCCCGCGTGCCGGCGCTGGCGCACACTTTGGCCTTTCCAGTCATCGTGGCTTTGTTTGCCGGCGACCTTTGGCTGACGTCGGAGGTGCTGCCGGCGATGGTGCGGCTGGGGATGCTGCTCCTGCTGTATCGCGGAATCAGTTACCGACAGCGCCGCGACGATCTCCAAGTGATCGTGCTTGGGCTTTTTTTGATCGTGGTCGCGGGGGTGTTGACGGTGTCGCTTTTGTTTGCGGTGCAGATCCTGATCTACACGGGGTGTGCGTTGGGGTTTTTGCTCGTGATTACGTTGACCGAGTCGCTGGAGGGCGGACAAAAGCCCCAACCGCACAAAGCAGGAGACTTGCCGACTTGGGCGGCGCACGCGGATTGGGGCCGGCTGTTTCGGCGTTTGCGCGAAGTGTCGGATTGGCGCGTGGTGACGCTGGGCGCGGTGCTGTTTGCAGGGGTGTTGGCGGTGTCGGCTTTGTTGTTCTTGGCGATTCCTCGTTTCCAGCTGGAGAACAGCCTGTTTTTGGACCGTTACGTTTCGAAGAAGGCGCGGTCGGGCTTCAACGACTCTATCAAGTTCGGTGACGTGTCGGAGATCATTCAGGACACGAGCGTGGCCTTGAGCGTAGACGTGTCGGATCGAAGCCAGGTGCCGGTGGCGCCGTATTGGCGGATGGTGGTGCTCGACGAGTATCGCGACGGGACTTTTCGGTTTTCGGCGGGACTTAAGAGGGAAGCGCTGGGCAAGGATCGCACGGACACAGCCTTGCGGGGAGAGGCGCGTCCGCGAATGGGCGCGGCGATTTTCTGGACGTTTTATCTCGAGTCCGGGGTGAGTCGCTACCTGCCGCTGCTGGGCGAATTTGAACGGTTGCAGTTTCGTGAGCCGCAGAATTTTCAATTGGCGGCGGAGCTGAACGTGGTGGCCCTGCGGAATGAGCCGGTCTCGATGACCGCCTACCGCGTGGAGGGTTTGGATACGTCGGGGATAGTGCGCGATCCGGCGTTTGCCCGGCGCTGGCAGGAGCGCGATCTGGCGGTGGCACCGAAGGCGGTGATGCAACATCGGGTGGGAGTGGGCGATTCGGAACGGACCCGGCTGGAGCAAATCGTGGCCGAGATTGCGATGGGTGGGCCTGGGCTGGCGGCTGACGAATTTGCGCGGCGGACCGAGGAGTGGCTGAAGAAGAACCACGCCTATTCGCTGTCGCCCCGGGTGCCTGGGGGCGAGGGGGATCCACTGGTGCGCTGGCTGGTCTCACACGAGGCGGGGCATTGCGAGTTGTTCGCGGGGTCGTTCGTGCTGCTGGCGCGGACGGCCGGATTTCCGGCTCGGGTGGTGACGGGATTTCGGGGCGGCACGTGGAACGGTTTCTCTAACAACTTCACGATTCGCAACTCCGACGCCCATGCGTGGGCGGAGATTTTCGATGAGTCGACCGGTGCATGGTTGCGGGGAGATGCCCTCGGCGTTGCGGTTGCGGACCAGACGAGCGAAGCGCAGCGGGAGGCGGCGTTGGTGCGTCGGATGGACCGGAGTTGGTCGGCGCGCTTCGACAGCCTGCGGGTTTTTTGGTATCGCCGCATCGTAAACTTCGATCAGCGCTCGCAGGTAGAGACGCTCCGCGCGGTGAAGACGGCGACGCAAAATTCGGGGAAGCGGCTGCGCGAGGCGGTCGAGCGGCTTGGCGCGGACCTGAAGGCGTGGCTGTCGGCTCCGTGGGACGGAGTGCGGGTCATCAAGTCTCTCGCTGCGGTGGTGCTAATATGCGGAATGACCTGGTGGTGGATCGCGGTGGGGCGAGGATTGGTGCGCGGGCGGTGGCTCTGGCGCGGGGGGCGACGATCAGATCCGGTGCGGCTGTTGGCTGGACGAAGGCTCGGCGAAATAGCTGGGTATCGCTCGGCGAGCGGCGAATCGAGGGAATTGCGGGAGGTGGTGGCGGAATTGCAGCGGGTGCGTTTCGGACCGCGGGAGACTTGGCCGGAACCGGAGGGAGTATTTCGGCGCGCGCGACGGGTCTTGCGCGAGGTGCGACGCCAACGGCGGGCGGCGGGCTGATTTTCCAGCGCCACCTCTGCTCAAGAAGCGCCCGAAATTACTTGTCACGTATTACGTGACAAACCCTCCAGAAATGGCTGGGTTTTCTTCGCGAAGTTAACAGGGTGTGGTCTACTTTCCCTTGGCGGGCTGGAACGGGGAGGCGGCGGCGCCATTCTTCTTTTCGAAATATTTTTTGAGAATCGCACTGGCGACTGGACCGGCGTTGCGGCCGCCTCCAAATTCTTCCCCGGGAGTATCGCCTTCGAGGGCGACGGCGATGGCGATTTCGGGGTTTTCCACGGGAGCAAAGCAGATGAACCATGCAATGTTAATCATGCCGGCTTTGGTGCTGACTTGCGCGGTGCCGGTTTTTCCGGCGATGCGCACGCCGGGGACTCGCTGGATCTCAATGGTCGTAATATTGCGAGCGGTGCCCTTCGGCGGAAGGGTGCAGGCCTCCATGCCCTCGATGAGGGCGGCGCGTTGTTCGCGGCTGAGGCCGATGGATTCAGTTTTTTGGCGCGGTCGGTTGGGCTGATGGATCAAAGTCGGTTGGGTGAAGACTTCGCCGCGCGCGACCGAGGCGGTGAAGCAGGCCATCTGGAGGGGAGTGACGAGGACGAAGCCCTGTCCCATAGACATGTTGGCGGTGTCGCCGGGGAACCATTTTTCGTTTTTCGTGCGCTCTTTCCATGCGTTGTCGGGCACGAGCATGCCGCGGGTCTCGCCGGGGAGTTCGATGCCGGTGCGGCGGTCGAAGTGGAAACGCCGCGCCTCTTCGGCAAGGCCTTCGGGTTTGGTCAGCCAGCCCGCTTCATTGAAGTAGAGGTCGCAACTCTCCGCGATGGCTTGGCGGAGGAGCACGTCGTGGTGATGGCCGAGGCCATTGTAACAGACGAAGCGGCGATTGAATTTTTGAAGAAAACCGTCGCAGTCAATAATCGACGCGTCGGGGGTGATCGCGCCGCGACGCAGGGCGGCGATGGAGGTGAGAATTTTGTAGGTCGAGCCCGGTGGGTAGAGACCGCTGAGGGCGCGGTTGAACTCGCCGCCTTGGGCCTGAATCGCGGTGTAGGTGGCGTGGCTGACGCGGGGCGAGAAATCGGTGAGGTTATAGTCGGGCTTGCTGACGAGGGTGAGCACTTCGCCGGTGGCAACATCGATGGCGACGGCGGCGCCGACCTGATCGCCGATGGTTTGCTCGGCCGCGAGTTGGAGATTGATGTCGAGGGAGCTGACCAAGTTTTTTCCTTGGAGGGGCAGTCGTTTCTCGAGCGGTGGGTTGACCTTGTAGCCGGCTGGATCGACGCGAAAAATCGTGCCGCCGGCCTCACCTTGGAGTTGGCTGTCGAAGGTTTTTTCCAAGCCGTCTTTACCGATGGTGCCCTTCATTTTGAAGGTGGCGAGATCTTCGCCGGGGAAGTCCTCGACGTTGAGTTCTTCGTTTACCCGGACAAAGCCGAGGGCGTGGGCGGCGCTGGAGCCGAAGGGGTAGAACCGAGTACTGGAGGTATAAACTTGCAGCGGCGAGCGCACGGGGAGGCCCTCGATCAGGCGGGCATATTCCGGTCCGGTGAGATCGTCGATGAGCTTGTAAGGCAGGAGCAGTTGGTCGCCGAAGTGGCGCGCGAGGGAGGCGGCGTCCACTTTTTCGGAACGGCCGATGATTTTGTTCACCTCGTCGAGGTAGCGTTGCACGACGCTGACGCGGCTCATGCGAGAAAAAGGCATTTCGCGTAGGGCGGCCTCGGGCATATCGGACTTGCCGTAGTTTTTCTTGATGATCCGCGCCTCGCGCAGGAACTCGGACTTGAGTTCATCGAGATAGAGCGCGACAGAAAAACGCGGACGGTTGCCGACGAGGATCGTGGTGCCGTCCCGCGCATAGATGTTCCCGCGCGGGCCGGGCACGAGGACGCGGCGCTGACTCTGCACGCGCTCGCGCTCGTGGTAGGTTTCAGTTTTGAACAGCTGTTGATAGGCGAGGCCGCCCGCGAGAATCAAGAGCAGGATGGCGAGGGCGAAATAGAAGAAAATGACCCGCGGGTCGTAAGCCTTGTGGGACTCAAGGAGACTGCCGGAGTGCTCTAAGGGATTGGACTCGGACGGGGGCATCGGGCTAGGGGGTGAGTTCCCGGGTGGTGCCGGTGAGCACGAGCGCGCGGTGTTGTAGGGCGAAAACCCACGGGGCGATCAACGCGAGGAAAATTTGCGAGCAGACGAGATCGGCGATCAGACGTGGCCAAGCGGCGGCAGGGGCCGGTGAGCGGGCGATTTGGATAAAGGAAAACACGAGGAAGAGGGCGAGATTGGTAAGGAGCGCGACGATCAGGCGCGCGATGGTGTCGTCACGAGGCAGCCGATCACGAAGGTGGAAGACTACGGTGTGGGCGGCGGCGAAGAGCAGCGTATGCGTGCCGAAATCTACCGGTGAATTGGCATCGCAGAGGAGACCACTGAGGAGAGAGGCACCGAGGCCTGAACGCAACGGAAGCTTCAGCGCGGCGAAGATGACGAAAAGGCTACCGACAAAAAGATACACGCGCAGTTCGGCGAGCGCGTGATTCACCTGCGCGACGAGCGTCCAGAGGAGCAGTAGCGTGAGGGCGGTGACGAGGGAGAGGCGCACGGGGTGAAGTGGGGAGCGGAGGGCTGCGAGTCGGACGTCGCGAGAAGGAGAGAAGGCGAAGAGAGCGTGGGTCTTTTCTCAACTCTCAGTCTTCAACGTTCAACGTCGTTGCTACTCCGGAGTCAGCGGCACCAGCACGGTGACCTCGGTGAGAGAACCGAGGCGTTCATCGAGTTTCACTTCGCCGGTCTTGAAGAGGCCGTCGGTGCTCAGTTCGACTTTGGTTACAGATCCGATCGTGAGCCCGGGCGGAAAGACGCCACCGAAGCCGGACGTGACCAGGCGTTTTGGCGAGGAGGCACTGGCGAAGGTGTCCAGTGGCACGAGCTCCACGATACCCATCGGTGGGCCGAAGGTGGGGTTGATCCCGCCCTGATAACTCATTACGTGATTTGCGCCCTCGACGATGCCGGCGAGGCGGACGTTGGGGCTGCTGATGAGTTCGACTACGGCGGTCGTGGCATAGACCTCCGTCACGCGACCGACGACTCCGCCGCTGAACACGACAGGCGAGCCGGAGGTGAGGCCGAAGTTTTTCCCTTTGCGCAGGACGATGCGTTGCCACCAACCGGAAAAATCGCGGCGGGCGACGCGGGCGTGCTCGAGTCGGTAGTTATTGTAGGTGGGCAGCCGGAGGAGTGATTCGAGACGCTCAAGGCCGGCTTGGAGTTCGGCGTTTTGTTGGACGGCGAATTCGTAGGAGGCGTTGATGCGCGCGAGGTCGCGACCGGCGACGATGAGTTCGTGGTTCGAGTGGAGGCGGAGCGACCAGTATTCTTGGAGACCGCGCGCGTAGTCGGCGGCGACGGTGACCGGTGCGGTGAGTTCAAAAAAACTCGCGCGGGTAAATGACTTCAGGCCGACCGGCACGAAGAGCCACGCGACGACGACGAAGCCGAGCGTGGCAAACGGGTGGTGGGTGGCGAAGCGACGGAAGGGCACAAGCGGAGCGTTCTATTTGCCCACGGAACACGGGGAAGACACGGAAAATGTTTCCGGCGGCCCGGAGCGTAAAAAACCCAGCACGGGCTGAAGCACCGCGCTAAATCGCCAGACTCACGCGTTCTGCATTAGCCACGACAGGTCGTTGAGGACCGCGCCGGTGCCGTTGGCGACGGCGGAGAGCGGGTCTTCGCTCACCGTCACCGGGAGGCCGGTCTTCTCGCTCAGGAGTTTGTCGATGCCGCGGATGAGGGCACCGCCGCCGGCCATGACAAAGCCACGGTCTACGAGGTCGGCGGAGAGTTCGGGCGGGCAGCGCTCGAGGGTTACGCGCACGGCGTCGACGATGTTCGAGATGGTGTCGGCGAGGGCTTCGCGAATTTCTTGTGAGGTAATGTGAATGGTCTTGGGCAGGCCGGCCACGGAGTCGCGACCTTTCACTTCCATGGTGAGTTCTTCCTCGAGCGGGTAGGCGGAGCCGACGCGGCATTTGATTTCCTCGGCGGTGCGCTCGCCGATGAGGAGATTATAGGCGCGCTTCATGTAGTCGATGATGGCGCTGTCCAATTCATCGCCGGCGACGCGGATCGATTTCGAAAATACGATACCGTTGAGCGAAATGACGGCGATCTCGGTGGTGCCGCC